>Ga0214545_1001653_pt1 | contig 42044 bp, 29 predicted proteins | sample CNSS4metaG_FD_160064 | JGI IMG/M metagenome (GOLD analysis project Ga0214545, IMG submission 160064) | Root nodule microbial communities from cowpea collected in UCLA plant growth center, Los Angeles, California, USA - CNSS4 | ecosystem: Host-associated > Plants > Roots > Nodule | place: USA... | reverse complement strand
AGACACTCTTGAATTTTGCAATAGAAGCATAGTGTTGAGAGTACTCCACCCTATTGCATTTGAGAGTCTCCTTTGCTAGAGGATTGAATCATCTCCTCTAGCCACCTTCCCTTAGCTTTCTCTTAAGCTAAACCTTCAAACACCTTAGTCCAAACCAATGCTTAGAAAGAGCCTTAAACACTTGCTTCCACTCCCTTCCATGGATCACGTCTACTTCATGGAGCTTTCATCCATTTCGCAGCAAGAGCTCCACCAACCTAGGTCTTTACATTTCTGAAGAATCTGAGGGACAAATGTACCTATCAATGTTGATACATTTTTGTCCACGTTGATCCTCTCATTGCCCTTGAGTTTCCTGCTTTGTGTGCACAATTCTTTGAGAAATTTGGCATATTTCGTAATCTACTTTATTGCATCAAGAAGTGGTATGTTCACCTCCACTTTCCTGAAGGTATCCAATATTTCTTTATCCACATCTTCCATCTTTTTGCTTGGGATACCTTTTTGCTTGGGATATAATTGTGTGCACTAAAGGTGGAAGGACCGACTACATGTTCATTATGCTTCCTCTTTGGTGCAACAAGGTCAACTTCCTTTTCAAGTGTAGGTTGAGGTGTAGGCATGGGTATGGGTGTTGGAGCTTCAATCTGCTTCCCAGACTTCAAGGTGATGACACTCACATTTTTCAGATTTTACACAATTTTTGAAGGCAACTTTTCAAAATTTTGAGCATGTGCTTGATTGAGCTAAGTGGCCATCTATCCCATCTAGTTTGTCAAACTCTGAATGGAAACCCTAGTCTCTTACTAAAACTACATATTTTGAATGGTCATAAGCCTCACCAACTCCTACAATGTACAAGAACCCAAACACACCAATAAGTTAGAGACTAATATTAATGCTCCCACCACATTCGTAAACCAACTTGCTCCAAATCTGACAGTTGCACTTTCAAAAGTTTATGGCATTTGAAATTCAGTTGATCATTTCATAGATTCTTGCCCAGCCTTGCAACAGGATATTACTTCTCCAGATTTTGATACTCCTCAAGCCTATGCAGTGAATATTTTAAACAATAATAAGTCTTAACAACAACAGCAGAACTATGATCTGTTCACAAATAGGTACAATCCTGGTTGGAGGAATCACCCCAATATAAGATGGGGCAACTAGAAGCAACAACAAAAAAACCAACAAGTTCAAAATGTGCAGCCACATCCTCAACAACAAGAAAGTGTTGTGCCTACACAAGTTACCCCTACTACACCTGCACCTACAACCGCACCAAGTCTTGCTGCATCTTCATCTTCTACTTCATTGGAGTAATTGGTGATGTTGATGACCATCCATAATATGCAATTCCAGCAAGAGATTAGGGCCTCAATTCAGAGTTTGACTAATCAAATGGGGCAGATGGTTACTAAACTCAATTAAGCACAGGCACATAATTCAAACAAGTTGCTTTTATAGAATGTGGAAAATTCGAGAAATGTGAATGTCATCACATTGAGATTTGGAAAGAAACTTTAAGTTCCAACACTTGAGCTAACACCTAAAACAAAAAAAAACATGTTTGTTTCTTTTCTATATTATTTTCTTATTATTTCGTTTCGGGGAAAATTAAACACCTTGAAAACTGCATCATCTTTGTATATCGAGTTAAAGGTACCGCCTTGGGACAGGCGTTATAGGATGCTAATACCTTCCCTACAGCGTAATCAACTCTCGAACTCAAAATCCATTTTTTGTAAACTTGTCTTATCTTTATGGTTTTCCATGATTTTCCAAAATAAACTATGGTAACGACTCCCAAAATTTTAATTATTTTAGAGTTAGCCATCCCCTCGCGATTTTGGATATGGTAGATGGCAACTTCATTAGGGACATTTAGAGAGTCAAGCCATTAATCAGATATGTGAATTTGATGTGGTGTTCTTTATGTTTTCTTTCCTCTTACCTTTTTTGTATATTCTTGTCTCTTATATGCTTTTGTATATTCTTATCTTTCTTGTATGTTTAGGATAATTATATAGTTTTTCATATTTTGTCTATTTGAAAATAATTGTTGGATATGCTTAATATTGAATCCTAGGACAAATGACATTTATATACCTGCTTGCGAAAATATTTTGGTTGTTCTATAGGCGGGGACATGGGTGTGCATGTTTTCTCCCTTCACACACGCACTATATGCATATCATGAAAGGGGTCCTATACCCAGGTTTGAGTGTACTTTAGATTAGAAAAAGGGATGTGTAGCAGTGCCATTTGAGACATATTTCTTGTTTGGCTATCGTGAGAACCCTAGCCAGATTTTCACATCTAGTTGCATCACAACTATTATGGAAATGTTATGAAAAGGGCCATAGCTCTAGTGACCTTGATCATTAGGTTTAGGGAACCATCCTTGCGAGGTTGCATATATTTTCCCTAAGATCCCAATCGCGCCGAACCTCCGCTATGACACAAATGAAGCATTGTGTGTAACATCCCGGTTGGATATTACTAATTTTTAATAAAATAAAATCAAATTTTCGCCTTTATTATAAACTCTTCCCCAAAACGCGGGAAAGTTTAAACTTTATTAAATGCCTCAAAATTCAAAAACCATAAAACACGACTTAAAGTTTTACATAATTTCAAATTGATAATAAACCATGTTTACAAAAGAGTAAACCAAAACAATTCATAAAGAAGTTCCCCTACTAGCCTCTCTCCGCCTCTAAGCATCAGCAGCTCCACCTGCAACATCATATGTTCCTGTGTAACGAATTCCACGGTCATCACCAATCACAAATAGATAAGGTGATATAACCACACAAAATATATACATAAACACAAGTCAAGTGTACACACACTCATAAGAGAAACTCTATCCTATGTTTCCCTAAAGCATGGCCACCACCATATTTATCCACCTTCTACATCTTTTGATGATGAACTTAAGACATCATTTGCTGCCACAAGCCACAACTCGTGGTTCCACCATCTACAAGCCACAACCTATAGAAACATGTGCGAGAATAACATGTTACAGACCACACTCCGTAACGCCAGATGAAGTTCTCAATACGAACCACAATTCATACTCTCGACACAAGATTGACAACATCACAACCCACAACCCGTGGCTGTTCAATCAAGTGGAGACCATTCGTACGAGCCACAACTCGCACACTCACACTGGTACCATATTCCATTTCGAGCCACAACAAAGGAATACCACGTGTTTACCCTCCATCCCGAGCCACAACTCAAGGGATGCTCTAGCAAAGTTCATCCTTAAGGTATTCATCCAAAGCCTTTGAAGATAACTTAACCCCTTATGAGGACTACAACCCTCACACCCTGACATTTATTTCTTCCATTGTCTGCCTCCTAATTCTACACCCTTTGTTGATATCCTTAAGTTGATACTTGCCGCCACGAGTGTCTACTTGCCCCTTCGACTACAAGCCACCACCTATAGTCCATACGTGGGAATGATCTTGTTACGGACTACAATTCGCAACACCAAGTGAAGTTCGTCAATACGAACCACAATTCGTATTTGTCGCAAGACTATCAAACTCGTCGGCTAATACCGAGGAGGGCAATCTTTCGGGACTCATCCGTATGGGCCACGATCTTGCACACTTTACTGGATTTCCAAAATCACCAAACTACAACCTCAAGTGGTCACGTGTTACTCCACTATAAGCTACACTCGTCATTGGGCCCCCAGTAAATCATCACCTCAAGACCTCCAACCAAAGTTGTGTAGAATCTCTTGCGCAATCCACCTTTGCACTCGGAACCTCCTAGCGCCACACTTTGTGTCACTAGGCGCACTCGTACTCTAGGCCGCCTGGCAGATCCTCTGTGTCACTTGGAGTTGTGTTCTCCCAGAGCTTACCTGCATCCAAAACACCAAAACATGTGGATACATATACCAAAACTCAATGCACATTCCACAAGTCATAAGAATCAACCACATATCTTTTTACACAAGGATTCATACATTTTTACCATGTTAATACTTGGTTAATACAAATCATTCATGTTATAAGGAACTCAAAATCATAACCCAATATGCACCAAACTAAAATTTATAAAATAACTCAAACAGTAGTGGTAACATTCCCTTGAATCTCGCATACCAATCCAATTTTAACCTTCTCACAATGGGTATAATTTCATATATATGAATCACACAATAGCAATCTATTCATTTTGCAATAATTTCACATGCATTATGCCAAGCTCACAATTTATCATCCATACATGATCATGCGCTTTAAAAACTTCCAAACCATCAATCATGCATATCATATATCTCCCACTACAAATATCTAAACAAAGATCACACCGTATAAACTAAAGAGCAACATGTTATGAACCCTTTTTCAAAATTTCCGCAAAATCTGATAATTAACGAACCGGGAAACGATTTTTTACAAAAACTGTGCAGACTAGAAAAAATATATTCGTCTAGCGACTAGTTCCTGTCGCCTAGTGAAACAAAACTAGAAACCTAGCACCTAGTAGTAGGAAACCACCGCTCGGCAGTCCCTACTACGCGAAAAATACAAAAAACAACGTAATTCCACCTACTTTGGTCAATTTAAAGGCACCCAAACATGTAGTATTCAACAAAGGTTCATCCATCATACATAAAACTACCCAAAACTAAAGGTGCAGGTTCAAACAGAAACCACAAAGTCATAGAAAAAAAACCAATCCAATTTGTATCACCTGGCGGGCCATCATTGTCGTCCGACTATTTCTAGGCAGAATCTTAGTTCAAATATCATGGGTCGCCTTGCCGGTCTTCATTGCCACCAGGTGCTTTCTGGAAAATTCCAAAAACGTGAAAAATCTATAAACTTGGCAGAAACAAAACACACAAATGCATCTCATACATTACACAATTATATAAGTAAAGGTTAAAGCATGAAGTGCAGCTCCCCAAACTAGAATTCCTTCTCCAATGTGCTTTGAGGATTCTTTCTTGCGCCAAAGGAATTGCCTCCACTTTGATACCTCTCCTGACCCTTGCAGCAAAGTCTCCCCCCACTCTCTATTTACTCATGTTCTAATGCTCTCAAGACTCTCATTTGCAGCCCACATGAATTGGTATTCTAAAAACTCACTTTCTTCTCACCATTGGCTTCTTAACTATGCCTTAACTATGCTTAATGTCACGAAAAACGAAAATTAAAAAGATAGCTTAATGGCCATTCAAGGACCATTACACTATGGTTTCTCAAACCTTCCAGGTGCTCCCTACGATGGCTAGGGTTTTCTGATCATTCTCATTCATGACCAAAAAGATTTTTGGCAAAAAGAACCTATTTCGCATAAGTTAAGGTCCAAACACACAACCACACAATTACCAAACCAATGCACAACCAAATCAACCAATTCATGTTTCGTGATAATTTCTATGCATCTAGGATTATAATATCACGCCTTATGGTCCAACATGTAACATCCCTACTGGATATTACAGATTTAAATAATATTATAAAGAAAATATAAATAACCTCATTTATTAAAACCTCATTTCTCAAAGTCACAGGTAATTTAAAACTTTAAAACGCACTTAATGAAATACCTCAATTCATAAATATAATTATAAACTCCCACACATAACCAAAATCTGATAAAGTGAAAGTTTACAAATCACTGAAAACCAAAAACATTAAAAATTGCAAATACATCTTTTATTCCCGACTAGCCCCACTTCGGCTCTAAGTCTCACCAGCTCTTGTTGTAATATCCTCTGCTCATGTGTACCGCGTACACGATCATCGCCAAACACAAGCAGATAGGGTGAGCTAATATAATAAGCACATATAAATATAAATATCATTCATATACTTATAACAAAACACATAAAAAGAATTCCCTCCCTTCACCCCACATGGCCACAACCATGTTGATATCAGCTCACATCACAAGAGACTTATCCTTTCCTTCCACATGGCCACAACCATGTTAGCAGTGTTCTACATCTTTTAGTGAGTACCTCAAGATGTCTTGCTGCCACATCTATCGGCCACAACCGATAGAGCACATGCGGGAAACCATGCTACGGATCACACACCGTAACGCCATGTGGAGTTCCCAATACGAACGTAGTCAGTAACGTCCCAAGACTACCAAACTCGTCACCTAAATACTGAGGAGGGCAATTCATCTGGACCCATTTGTACTGTCCACAACCAGCACACTCACACCAGCAACACTCGCCAACCCGAGCCACAACTCAAAAGTTCCTCGTGTTCATCCGCTATTCCAAACCATAACTCAAGGGACGTCATTCCGGGCCACAACCCATAGAATGTCACGTGCTTAACCCCTATCCCGAGCTACAACTCAAGGGATATGTTCCGAGCTACAACTCAAGGAACTCTAGCAAGCCCACCTATGAGATATCTTAGAAGCCTTGTAGACCATGCATCACAAATCGTACATAAACCAACCCGATATAGTATTATTGCTTGCCTTGAACACACAAACAACTCCACTCTTCTCAGCATAGACTAAAAGAATTCGCTCAAGCACCCACGCCTATCTCGCTTGCACGAGCACTTTGCATCATCAGTCCACGAACTCTCGCTTGAGCGAGCTCCCTCTCGTTTGGGCGAGACCATCCTTCGCCCTAGACTAATGCACCTCGCCTAGGCGGCATGCTAAACAAAACAGCCAACGCACGATGATTCCTCGCTTAGGCAAGGAATGCTTGCCTGAGCGAGAAGCTCCTTCGCTCAAAACAAAACTTCCCCGTCTGAGTGAAAGACTCAAGCAGAAAACACGAAATCCTCACGATTTCTCGCTTAGGCGAGACACACTCGCCTAAGCAAGATGGTTTGTCGCCCAAAACCAAAACTTCCCGCCCGAGCGAGATGCTTGAACAGACACAGATGCAACTCTCTGTTAATCTCGCCTAGGCAAACCTGGCTCACTTGAGTGAGAGTTGCAAACTTCTGCACTGTAACGCAAACAGGCACCAACAAAAACAAGCACAATTGGCATACCAATTCATACCAGTCATTTGGAAACAATGCACAACCAATGATCACAAGGTATAAACCCAATACAGTCCTAAAAATATCCATTTTAGAATCATCAACGACATATACAATGTAGAAACTCATCATACTCATACAATTTGTTAAGGGTTTCAATAAAATAGCACCAAAACACACAGCCCCTAATTCCCTCGTGTGCAACACAAAATTCATGGCATAGCTTCAACAAAATCATGCAATTTTTTATCAAAAGCATACAATTTCGGTTCAGCTCCCCTAACTCGAGATTTCCTTGCTTAAAACTTGAAAAGAGTATGCTCCTTCTCCTTGGCCCAAAAATAGTTTTTTAGCTTCTTCTTCTTCTCCTTGCTTAAAACATTCAAGTCACAACTAATTTTTAGCAAAAATATAGTTAAATTTGGTTCACCAAGGTTTTGAAACCATGACCAAACAATTGCCCAGTTCGTTACACAAGCACTCAACCATATCATGTTTCATGACAATCAACATAATTCTATAATCATGTCATCACTCAACATGACCATGCATAATCTTAATATTAAAATTAATAATAAATCAAACAACACATGATTAGCATATACATAGGACTCGAACCCAAGTCCTCTAACATAATCAAGTACTCTCAACCACTTGACCTAGTACTTTTTCACATCACATCAATCAATATTTAATGCCACAAAGGCTCCCATTACCCACATTTATTAATTAATTAATTTGCACGGGTCTTACACAACATATTATTAAAATAATAAAACCATTAAATTACCCTTTAATGGCATACACAAGACTTGAACCAAAGTCCTCTCATAATAGCCAAGTACTCTTAACCACTTGAGCTTGTATTGTCCCTTATCTTCTACCTCCACATTAATTAACTTAGGGACTCTCATCCTTGCATTTATAAAATAAATTTTATTTATTTATTTAATTTTTTCAGGTCTTACATTGTGTATTTGTATTCTCGTCTCATTTTTGTAAATAATGTTGTTTTGTTTTATGTTACCTTATACATGTTGTTTGATATGATACTTACATCTCCACTACTTGATAATTATAGTTTTTATTCAATTTAAATAAATTTTGATTATCGTGTTAAGTATTGCATTTGTTTGATAGTTAACTTTTCAATATATTATAGATTTTAATCATCATGTCTAGTTTTGGACTTGCTTGATGGTAATTTTTTATCATGTTGAGTCTCAGATTCACTTGATAAATATAAAAATTTATTAAAGTTTAAAAAAAAAAGATATTGATCGGATCGAAGTTTTAATTAATTGGTTTGAAAAGAGAATTACGTAACCTTGATTTATCATTTTTATGAGAATACGTAGGAGTAAGATCAAACACCTTGTCAGACCTATTTAGGGCGAACGTGTGGGGTGTCAATACCTTTCCCATGCTAATTTGACTCTCGAACCTGATCCAGTTTTGCAGACCATTTTTTTTAGGTTTTCCACAGTTTCCTAAAACTATGGTGATGACTCCCTTTCCAAAATTTGTAAGTTATTTTAAATTGATGATTTTTTTTATATTGTCGTCATCTCACTATTTTTTTAGGTTGCGACACATGGCGACTCCATTGGAGAGATATGAGAGTCGACCCTTTTAGTTGAGTGTGCAAAATATTTATTGTTTTTAAATATTTGTTTTTCTCGATTTATATATATATATATATATATATATATATATTTGTCTTTCTCTGTTTTATATTAACTTTCTTATAGAGATCTATTATGAAATAGGTGTATTATAGGTGTATTATGGATGTGAATAGATATATTGTGAAACATGTGTATTGTGATTGTGAACAAGTGTCTTCAGTCATATTCGCATTGATGCCATATTTCTTTGGCATCCTAATTATATTGTGAACAAGTGTATTATAGGTGTATTGTGATTGTGAATAGATATATTGTGAAAATTGTGTATTGTGACTGTGAACAGGTTCTTTAGTTATATTCATATTGATGCCATATTTCTTTGGCATCCTGATTATATTGTGAACAAGTGTATTATGAACATGTGTGCTCGTTTGTATTGGCATTAATGCCAAACTTTGATGGGTTCTCAAAGACGATTGAGAATATATGTTAGATATGATTCTCCCTCAATAATAAAATATCTTGAACTACCAATATGATATTTATTTGTAGTTCGACTTTTACTCTCACTTTGATGAATAAGTTTTTTCAACATTAGAGAGAGAGAAAATAATTGGAAAAGGATATTGGTTGGAAAGAATTATCATCATCTTATCATGATCCTCCTACAAATGAATGTGAATTGAAAGTTCAAAAGATAATTCATTTATAAAATTAGTCAATAAATTACCAGATGTTACTAACAGAATGGATAATCAAATCATATATATCAGTTGCTAATGCTCATAATATATTTGATATTAATTCATAACACGCCTGAAGCATGGTAGTTTTGTTGGTTCCAAATACACACTTGAAGCGTGATATTGATTCCAAAGATAAAAATTCTTAAATGAGAAAATAAGCTAAAATGGTAGATGACATAATCGAAAAGGTGGAAATCTCAAAAGATTCATTTGATATAATTAATGATTCGGTTTCAAAAGAACCTCAAGTACCTGAAATTGTTGAAAATGATGAGATCTCAATAAATGATATCATGAATCATATAATATGGAACTAAAATGAAGTCAACATTGACAAAAATTTTCTATATAATATAGCTATGAATGTTATGAATGACAATGACGATCAATAACCAATGATCATTAAAGATTATCGACAAAGAAAGGATTGGCCAACATGAAGATATGCAAAGCATAAATAGATTCGTTTGCTAAACGAATGGTTTTTGGACCTATAGTTCGCAACCTGAGGGTGTGAAACTTGTTGCGTACATATGAATTTTCGTGAAAAAATAAAATAAGAATGATGAAATTGTTAAATACAAAGCACAGTTAATTACTCAAGATTGTTCACAAAACCTAGTATTTATTTGTGAAAAGACATATTCATTGGTATGGGATGCAATAAAATTGTAATATTTGATTATCCTAGTTTCACAACAAGGTCTGCATTTACATTTAATGGATGATGTTACAACATATATGAAAATCCTTGAAGGATTTAATTTGCCCAACAAGGCAAATTCTAAATAGGGTTATTCAATAAAATTGAACAAGCCATTTTATTAATTAAAGCAATTAGGGCATGTGGTATAACCGTCTTATTGAGTACATGTTAAAGGAAGGGTATAAAAATGACCATATTTGTCCTTATATTGATATGAAAATATCTGAAAATGAATTTGCCATAATTGTTGTTTATGTAGATTACATAAACATCTTTGGAACTCCTAATGAGCTTACAAATGCAATTGATTATTTAAGGAAAGAATTTGAGGTGAAGGATCTTGGAAGGACAAAGTTTTGTTTGGAATTACAAATTGAGTATTTAAAAAAAGGTTGATGAAGCTCTTTGCATGGATTGGGAGAGGGAGAGCTTCATAGGTGCAACGAAATTTGGAGTGAAAGCAAGGTTGAAGGCTCTTAAGCAATGGAATGGTGTGGTGGAGATGAAGTTCTAGGAAGGAGAAGCTATCCTAGAGGAAAAAGACTAGAGGAGATCTAAGGAGATTTCTAGCTCTCATGACTCTCAATAAGAAAAATGTGTGGAGTGCTCTCAACATGAAGACATTTACCATTTAAATTAAGAGTAACATTTACACAATCATAGGACCTTTCTTACGTAGTCTAAGAAGAAGGAAGAATTCAACTAGGCTAAGTTTATGACACGTGTTGAATTCTTTCTAGATCTAAATCTAGATCTCTTTATTTGATTGATCAAGTGCCATGTTGCAAGTCACATCTTTCACATTTCAACATATGCTCAATGTGTTAAATACGACATACTTTCTAAACACCTATTCGGCCAAAGCTTGTTTAATTAGGTCGTGAGCCTAATTAAACAATTGTTTGGTGAATTTTTGATTCAATTATTCAAAGCTACAAATATTTACAAAGGATGGCCCAATTACATTGGTTGAATTTGCACATGCACTCAAATGTTCATCTAGATTTTAATATCTTCCTTAGCCCATTTGAAAGGTAGCTTGATTCTGTTGGGCCTTAAGATCTTGACCATCACTAGCATTTTGAATCTTTTTAAGAATTTCTCTAGTGATTAGACCTTTATTTGGGATTGGGCCTTGTTTTGGTATTGGGCCTTGAAATGGGCTTGGGTTGGATTCATCAAAGGTGTTTTTTTACATCAAGAAGCTTATATAATAAAAGTGCTTAAAAGGTTCTATATGGACAAATTATATTCATTATGTACTCCAATGGTGGTGAGGTTGTTAGATGTTGACAAAGATCTTTTTTAGACCTCAAGAAAACGATGAAGAACTTTTTGGTCCTAAAGTACCATATCTTAGTGCTATAAAAGCACTAATGTGTCTTACTAATTATATTCGACCTAATACAACATTTGTTGTAAATTTGTGAGCAAGATATAGTTCTTCACATACAAGAAGATTAGAGTAAAACATATACTTTGTTACCTTAAGGATATTATGAATATGAGCTTAGTTTATCCAAATGATTCAGAATCAGACATAATGGGTTATGCATATGCATGTTATTTTACATATCTTCACAATGTCATAATGATTTATCACAAACAGAATATTTGTTCACATATGGTATCATAATAATTTCATGATGGTATATAAAACAAATCATAGCAAGAACATCGTCTAATCATACAAAATTCTTATTATTATATAAGGTAAGTTGTGAATGTATTTAGTTAAGGTCTATAATTCAACATATGCAAGAAACTTGTGGTTATCCCCAATAAAGATGGAATCAACAACCATATATGAATAAATAGTCTATTGTTGAATTGAAAGGGTGATATAGATATCTAAAAGATTCATTCATGTGAAAATCTGACAGACTTATTTATAAAGTCTATGCCAAGAAGAATTTTTAAGCAAATGATTCATAAGTTCGGACTACGTCATCTTAATGATGTAAGTTTACATGAGGGGTAGAAATAGAATGTGATGAATTGTATTTAAGAATATAAGATATTGTACTTTTTTTCCTTCACTAGGTTTTTTTCCGAAAGGATTTTTCTTAAAGGTTTTAATAAGACACATTCTCTTATCAATGAACACACAAGAGGGAGGGTTATGAATTAATAGTTGTCCATTAATTTGATACAGTTACTCATATGATTCATTACTCTTTATGTAAATATTTATATTAACTATTTGATTTGTATCCTTTATGGATTACATGTTGTATCTATAAATAGGACTCTTTCTATTAGTAAAAAAACACAAAAAAGTTACTCCTCATTCTCTCATTGTCTATTATTCCTTTACTTCTCTTTATTATTAGCTTTATTTTATAACATTTTTTCTTATTTTTATGTGTTCAATTTATTTCTTTCCTTTATAAAAATTATTTTAACCATATTTTTTATTTTTTATTAGCCTAATTTAACTTTTAAAAAATATTTTTATATTTTTAAGTATCTTTATGTTTCGTTATTTTCTGTCCATTTTTTTCTTGCATAAATTCATTTTACTTAATTTAGTTTAAAATTTAATTATGATAATAAAATTGAGTGCAAGGAGTGTTGTTAGTTGAATATTAAATTTATTATTAGAAGTTGTTAGAAGTTGTTAGAAGGATCTAGAGATCACAAATAATTATTACTTTAACGTTTTTGTTTTCTATTTTTGTTATAAATTAAGAGTCAAGATTGTCATGTTTTCATGGAGTGTGTACTGCCAACTATATTTTGATCATTTATGGACTCAATAATTGTAAGTGGTTAAAGAATTTTTGTTCTATGATTTATCCACTATGAAATTACAAACCTAAGTCTAAAGGCAATAATCAGGGGACCTAGTTCACTCGAACATCATGGAACATGTATTTCGTTAATGGGTACAAGTTTAACATAAAGCAATGGAATGAGGGAAAAAAACCAAGACCTTGGGGTTCATATAAAAGGTGTAACATAAGGAGGAAAGGATAACTTTTATGGCATCATCCAGAACATTTTTTAGTTGGAATATGAAGGGCTAAGTAAGAAATTTTCTCTCTTCTATTGTAGATGGTTAGATCCCACACAAAAAAAGTTTACTAGGATTCATTCACAACATAACATTGTAGAAATCAACATGAATGCAGAATATGTTATACGATCCATTCATTCTTCCACAAAAAGAAGTTAGACAAGTGTACAGTGTCCCTTATCCCGCAACATATACAACTTTTCGAGGTTGGTGCATAGCATTAACTATAAAGCAAAACAATAATTTTAAAGTAGATAATTGTCAAGCTACAATAATTGAACGATTACAAGACTTAGTTGACTCTCAACTCTTGAATTAATAACTAATGATGTATCAAAATAATGGAGGATAATAATGAACATGTACATGATTCCTAGAAAGAGGATGAAGATGACAACAAAACTAAGATGTTAACAATATGGATGATTTAGGTCGATGTTATATTTATTTGCATTTGTTATATTGAATTTGTAAATAAAGAAATTTATTGCAAACATAAATTTTGTGTTCCTTTTGCAGGAAGCATGCCTAGGATGTGAGGAATAGATGGTAAAGTCATCTTGGCCGGCCAATATAGATGTGACGTGCACAGAGCCATGCATGGTCGTCTTGTCGTTGGACTTCGCAATATTCCTTTTAACTCGCAATCCCAACCAACAACCTCTACCCCTTCCGATAGCTGACAACCTCAACAACCCTACGATCTAAGATGTCTTATTCCTCTACTCTTCCATAGGTTTACATCTTAGGATAATTCCTCTATCTCGTCCCTAGGTTAATAACTTAGAATGTTTGATTTCTCTATTCCACACAACCACCCAGCCAGAGCAAGCTCAATTTGTGCAACGATTTAGGATAATGTTTGAGTCAAATGTAATATTTCTTAGTACTCTTAAAATAGTGTTATAATTTAGTTTCCTTGACATATGCATTATTATAATGTAATGTCAACGTAGTATTACTACATATCGATGAAGGGGATGTAATGTGAGTGTATTATGAGGTATACTTTCATTTGAATTGGTTGTATTAATGCTAAATTGTGAGATGTAAGTATGAATTCATTAAAAAAGTTAATGTGCATTGTGTGAAAAGTGAATGTTAATATGAATTCTCTAACCCACATCATTCTCAGGAAAGATTAGAAACGAGTACAGCGAGTTAAAAACAAAAAGAGTAAACAAAAATCAACTAATAAAAAAATATGATCGAACAAAAATAACACAAAAAACAACTTTTATACAGGTCGTGCATTTACTAGATTCTAATCATATGCTTACAATCTCGAAGTTGATTTCATGCATGAGATATTAAATCATGGTTTATTTTAATTAATCGAACAAAAGGATATATCTGACATAATATCAATTTCATTGTTATATATATATATATATATATATATATATATATATATATATATATATATATATATAAAAAAAAAAAAAAAAATATATATATATATAGTTAAATATGTTTTTAGTCTCTGAACTTTGATTCAAAATTAAAATTAGTTCATGTCTAATACTTAATATATTTTGGTCCCTAAACTTTAAAAATGAATGAATATAGTCCTTTTAACTCAATTACGTTAACTTTTTTCTCAGGTGTTGAACGCATTTCTCAGTATATATTGAACTAGTAATGTGTCAAACAGTGTAAACAACTTCAATACTAACATAAAAAACGTTCAACACGTAAAAAACAATTAATATAATTGGGTTAACAGGACTATATTTATTCATTTCTAAAGTTTAGAGACCAAAATATATCGAAGTTTCAGACAAGAACGAATTCCAATTTTGAGTCAAAGTTTGGAGACTAAAAACATACTTAACCATATATATATATATATATATATATATATATATATATATATATATATATGAAGTATACAAATTTGACAATCATATAACCCTCCTCTGGAATCTACTACAGAAAAGGTATTGTCTATCACAACTCATCACCAAAAACAGTGTTAAACCATGGAACAAACCCTCGTAAGAAGAAAACCTAAAACGAATAAGATTTGAAGAGCTGGAGTGTCAAGATGAGGAACTGAGCCTAGAGAAAATCTGTTGGACGTGAGATCATATTCTTGTTTAGAATGTTTTGTATTTTATTCTAGTAAGAGGAATGTTTTGTAAAGTTTTATTTATCTCTTTTTTTTCAATATTAACAATGGCATACTTGGGTATAAGATATCGTTAAATGCACGAAAGATGAGTTTAGCAACCACGTAGGAAATAGTAAAATGTTTTGAGAATTAAAATTCCCATAGATGTATGTGTAAAAGAAAAAGAATATTCTGATATACCACATCAAACATCTAAGGCTTTCCAAAATTATCTGCCAAGATATACAAGATCCAAGTTTGCTTTCAGAATAAACCAAAACAGAAATTATTTTGCATCATATTTATATATACTTCCTTTCTCTTACGGATAATCTCACTTATAATCTCTATTATTCTCCCCCTTACCTTCAAATCATGTCCAACCCATAGTTGGGTAATTTTGACAAACAAAATTTTAAAAGTTTGACAAACTATATTTTTAAATAAAAAATACTACTTTATTATCTATTTTTATTAAAAAAAATAAAAGTTAATCTATTTATTTAATTATATTTATAGAAACATTATCAAATTTGTAAAAAAATGTTAAAAATAATTTTTTTTGACAAATTTGACAAAATTTCTATAAATAAAATTAAATAGATTATTTTTTTTATTTTTTAATAAAAATAAAGTAATAAAATAGTATTATTTTTATCTAAAAAAATAGTTTGTCACACTTTGTTAAAATTTTGTTTGTCAAAATATCATTACTATTATTAAAAATTCTCATATTATAAAGAATTTTTTTTTGAAATTTTGTTAAAAAATTTTGTAAAAAAACTTTTTCCTACTATTTTTTTTAAGAATTTTAATTGATAGGTAATTCTTTCACGAAAAATTATTTCTTACAAAATTATAAAATTTGTAATTATTTCTTATAAAATTTGTTATAAAAAATATTTTATATAAAATACCTTTTAAAAGAATTGGCAGCATAAATGTTGCTAGGATTCCATAGTTTAGAAAATATATGAATAAATATAAATTATTTTACAAATTAATTTTATAGATTTAAATTAGACATACTACTAACATAAAAATACTAAAAAAATGAATATAATGTACCTGTGTAGAATTATACTTATATTCATGGTACTAAAGTTAGTATTATCAACACCACCGGCACTACCATCTATACTTTATGTTATTACTCATACTTGATAAATTACAGTAGACTTTACCGTAGCAAATATAGGATATAAAATGAGTGAAGATAAACTTACAATCAATTCATCTTGTGAAAAAAATAAAAAGAAACATGTAATGCATCATGCATTGTGTTCTACTAAAAAACATTGTGCATTTAGCTGGTTTAGAGTTAAGCAAAATGCAAATATTCACTAATGAGAAATTTTTCACAAGAGGAAAAGTATATGTAGGTGTATATCTTCACTCATTTTATATGTTGTATATGGTAAAGAGTTTAAAGTAATTTATTAAATATGAGTAGAGACAAATTGTGGATGGTAATACCACTGGTGTTGACTTATATACTAAGAATGTAAGTATAATTATAACTAGCTAGCATTATATACATTTTTTTAGTACTTTTTGTGCTAACTATTTTTGTACATTTTTGTTAGATAAATGAAGGCTTTCTTTTCAGTTTCATTAAAACAAAAATAATTTTGCATATTACCAACCGATATTAAAATTATTTTTATTTTAATTAATAATTTCATCTTTATACTATATAGTTTTTGACACAATTCAGTTTTTATTTTTTAAATAAAATTCAATTAAGTCCTTTGTTTTTTTTATAGAAGACCCAATTTTGTATATTTTGTTAAATTGATACTATCACTATTTTTATAAGATAACTCAATTTGATTTTTACAAAATTATATAAACTCAATAGATTAAAATAAAAATATAAAAACTCAATTAAATAAAAAATATATAAAAAATCAAAATTAATTACAGACTTAAATATAACAATAAAATTACTAATTAAATCAGACTAAATATAAAAACTAAATTATTAATTAAATCAAATCTTAATTATCTTTTGATATTGTTTTGTAGTCATTTTAATATAGGCTTGTTGAATATACCGTTGCATGTATTATACAGTTTTGATAGCATTTCCTTTAAAGAGTTATATTGATCTAAGTATGTATAGTCTTCTCTTGCCTTCTGTGCGAAACCAATAAAGTTTAATAGATCAATGTGAATACATTGGCAAACTCCAAAATGTCACATAACATGATTAACTATGTATGACAGAAACATACGGAAGGAACAATCTTCCCACTTATAGGAGAAACATCAACACTGATAAAAATGTCTTAACATCATTTCTGCGATAAGAAATCCATGAAAACTAAAAAGTAGAATTACACTTATCATGAGAATACATAACATGTTTTAGAGAAAAAACAATATAATTATGCAACGATTAAGAACCTCCTTCTACTGTAAGTTATCAAATGTGTTACAAAATAGGTTGATTACATAAATAAGCGTCATGTCTTTTATATTAAGCAAGATCACTCGATACAAAAGACAAAGCGCATACTTATATTAACCTAAGAATCACAAGTGATCACTTATCGCTGAAGAAGTTTGTTAATAAAATCATAATTACATTTCTTTTTTCAAACTCATGTTAACAAAATTCCTTTTTAGTTTTTACAAACTCTTTACCGCACAAATGATGCCAAATATCGTATCAGTGTTGATGGTTCTCCTGTAAGTCAAAGAATTCTTCCTCTCATGTTTTTGTCAGTAGAGTTTCACTACTTCATGTTATGAGCCAATTTTTCTTTCGACAATGTTTCTTTTTTTTACCAATTAAACCTATATATCAACTTCTTAAAGAAGACAAGTAAAGAAAAACAAATAGTATTTACCACAATATTTTTTTAATTTCCCCAAAAAAAACTAATTCTTTTCTAAAAAAAAAGCATAGATATTACCTTTTGTTCATAATCCTTTTAGGACTCTTGATGCATCTTCACCAGCATCAAGTACGGGCCCTGCACATATGTATACCCTCTTAAAACATTCTAGTATTAGAAGATCAAAATAAACTCATTTTAGTATCAGAATATCAAAATCTAGAAACATCTTTACCTCATCCAAGCAAGTCTCAATGAATAACAGTAAACAAAACCTTTCTTCATGCTGCATGCAGTTCAAACTTCTAACCACCTTCAAAGACTAGTTTTCACTCAACTTCCCCTTCTAACTGCATCAAAGTCAAAATAAAACATCTATCAAAACTTTTAACAACAAAAAGAAAAACCTTAAGCAATGGAAAAGCTGTTGTATTTTAGAACGGTTAAAACCATGACATACAATGCCGGTTTTGAAGAATGCAATGAAGAGTGAGCAAAATCTAGGGCAATTCACACAAAAACTAATTTTCTTTAAAATACTACCATAGATTTTACCTTTTCTTCACTCACCAAAACCGCTCCATCGATACATCTTGAAATGTATCGAAGAATGGAAGGCTTAAATAGAGAAGAAGTGGAATAGGTGATCGAGAAGCACCAATTAAAAGGCATGCATGCTAGGGTCCAGTCTTCCAGCCACAGTAATGAAGGGTTTTTCCCCATTTGTCTTTATGCTTCACGTGATCTGTACCCACTGCATGGAACAGTGTTTTGTACAGAAAGATTCCTTTGCACAAACAGACAAGCTTTAAGAGACGTAGGAGACTTACTTACGATGTCACTTTACAAGAGTAGGTGGGTGAATAAATTTAGAGGAGGCACCTTAATTAATTTTGTGCAAATCAAAGGTGGCGTGTGTTGGGATAATAATGGGGAAGATTGAAAAAAGGTTTTTACTACACTTACTATGGTCATTAATGCAAAAACTTTTGTCTCGGGATTACACATACATATATCTCTATACATGCGCTCCTTCCCATTTAAACATTTATTACATTTTTTTAAAATAATAAAAACACAATAATAAATATAATAATAAATAAGTTTAATTCCACTTATTTTTAAAGCTAGTACTATCGATCTATTGGTCATGCCTACTTTTATAGCTGTATTTCTCACTTTTCAAGAGTATCATTATGCTATTAGTGGCGTGTGTTGGGATAATAATGGGAAGATTGAAAAAAGGTTTTACTACACTTACTATGCTCATTAATGTAAAAACTTTTATAGCTGTATTTCTCACTTTTCAAGAGTATCATTATGTTATTAGTGGAGAACGTTTATTGAAAAAGAGAAAAAAGATTAAATTTATGTTATAAATATATTTATGAGAGAATAGACAATCAATATATTTCGTTTATATATATATATATATATATATATATATATATATATATATATATATATATATATATATATATATAATATACAATATATATATATATATATATATATATATATATATATATATATATATATATATATATATATATATAATAGACAATCAATAGATTTATGATAGAAGTGGTAGGACCACTTTTTTTTGGATGAAATTCAACCTTATAAATCGATATAAATATTAGGGTTTTGTTAACAAATACCCTCATAATACTGGTTAAGGATAATTAATATACATTGGATCTTACAAAAATACATAAATAAGTGTGGTATTAAATAAAATCTGATCTAATAATAATTAATGTACATTTATTTTATTTAAAGGACAAAAATACCCATAAATATTATACAAATGTGTTTAATATTCTTTTAATGTTCACAAATAAAATTTAAAAATTAATTAAATAATAAAATAACTATATTTTAATGTTGCTAAAAATTAAATATAATTAAACATAAAAAATTTTAAATTAACAGAAAAACCAAAAAAGAATAGTGTTAAACATCAGAAAATTTTACAAAAAAAAACAACATAGGAAAGTTTAAAGTAGCGTAAAAATCAACAAAAAAAGTACTGTTTGAACATCTAAAATTTTTACAAAAAGAAAATAATTAAAATGTTAATTTGATATTTCATTGAATTTTTTTTTTTTTGCTTTTTAGTAGAGATTTTAAAAATTCTAAAAGAATATTTTTGTCTTTATAAAATTTGTTATGTGCATTTATATTATTTTAAATACTGTACTTAATTATTTCAGCTTTCTATGTAGAAATGATAATATCAATGCACATTAATTATTTCTTAACCAGTGTCCTAAGGGCACTGATTAGCATTCTCCTAAATATTATTTATCAAGCTAGACATAGTAGATTGGAAAAGAAATTATGTATTAAAAGTTTAAGATGTTGATTGTAAGTATCATTAAGCATATAAACGGAAAGGAAGATGCTTGTCAAGATGAATTAAAAGAATATAGCTCCTATATTATAAATTGGATATTTGAGGAAGCATAATATAAATTTGTTTAAAATACCTAATTTTGTTTTTTTAGTTCCCATTTTTTTGTTAATTTTGTTTAATTTTATTATTTTTTTCTAACATGGTTTAAATGATTAATAGTGATGAACAGTGACCGTCAGTGGCGGAACTTGATCAAAATTTTTAGGGGAGTCAAATTATATTTGTTATATATAAATTATTATTTTTAATTAAAAAATAATAATTTCTTTTAATTAAAAAAAAAATTAATTTCTTTACATCATTTTTTTTCTTCAAAATAAGCATTCATGACAATAGAATCCAAACAATATAACAATAATATATATGAAAGAGTAACATAAAGTTTATCATCAATAATATATATATATATATATATATATATATATATATATATATATATATATATATATAAAAAAAAAGTTATCTTTAGTCAGATGCATTTGATATGAATCCCATTTTAGATAAGTCCTTCGTACCTCGTCAATTTGATTCGGTGGATATTGCCAAATTTGAAGACGCTTCCCCGGATCACGTTCTTCAATATTTGGTTTAGATGACGTAGATGCATCTTTTTCATCTTCATCACACGCCTTCCTTAATATTTTAAGAAAACTAATAACTTCTAAATGACTAGCTTCCTTTACCTTAAAGTAAATTCATAATCTTGTTCTTTCCTTACACAACTTCAAAGCCTAAAATAGCTCTATCTACACAAAGAAGAGCTTGATCAACAATTAAAGCGTGATTTTATTATCTCTATCAGATAAAGATATGTCTAGAGCGTAGAAAAGTCACATACAAGAGGGAAATATATTGCTTAAAAAAAAGGAAAAGATGAACTTACTCAAAAGAAGAAATTGTTCGGTCCAAAATGTTCCTTAACTCTTCAATCTTGTCGTAGTGCAATTTGATTTTGAAAATAACAAGGAATTGATGGTGAAAATTGAGATGAAAATAAATCGAGAGAAAGAGATGGAGGCACGGAAGAGAGAAACCAAATAAAAAAGTATAAAAAATTATAATAGAGAAAAAAATGTGATTTTTAAATTTTAAAAAAGATTTTCCAAACTAAATTAATATAAATAAGGTAATAATATATAAATAAAGTAATAATATATAAATAAAGTAGTAATATATAAATATATTTTTTTAAATATATAAAAGTTAAAATAAAATATAAATAAAGTAATAATTTATAAATATTATTTTTTAAATATAAAAAATAAAATAAAATAAAATTGGTTGGGGAGGCGTGGCTCCCCTCTGTCATTAAGTTGTTCCGCCTCTGGTCACTATCACTTTGTGATTTTTTTTAATTTTTATTTTGGCTTAAATATCTTTTTGGTCCCCATTTTCGTAATGTTTGTTGCGGATGGTCCTCATTTTGACAAAATGTTTAAAATGGTCCTCATTTTTACCGAATGTTTAAAATGGTTCTCATTATCACAATTCGTGTTTTATTTGGTCATTTAACGTCGTTTAAATCATTAAAAGAGCATTGTAAAGATGGCACGGTTTATATTAGGATATGTTACGTGTACTGTACAGGTAGGGGTGTCAAAAATATTCGTACCTGCGGGTATCCGCGGATAAAACCCACAATGGGTAGAAAACGGATATTAAAAATTGATACCCGCTACCCGCGAGTAAGGGTATTTTTGATACCCGCATATTAACGGGGCGGGTACGGGTATCATAGTATCCGTACCCGCTAAACTTTAATTCACTAAAATATCCTTATATATATATATATATATATATATATATATCTATTAGTAGAAAACATTATGATCTAATATTTTCTGAGCTGCACATCTTATCTTCTTCTGTCTTCATTCTTCCAACTTCAAGTATTGGTAGAGCCGTCAAAATGGGTTATAACCCGTGAGCCAACCCGACTCATCACAGGTTTGGGTCGGGTTGGGTTGAAAAAAAATTACAAATTTCAGTATGAGTTAAAAATGAACCCAACCCACTAAGAATCCGGCTCATTCGAGTTGAACCCATGATGAGCCGGGTTGGCTCACCAACCTATCAATAAATTTTAAATATTAAATTAATATATATATATATATATATATATATAATATATATATAATATATATATATATATATATATATATATATTATATATTATATATATATAGTTTTTTTGTTAGTGAGTTTGCTTTTAGTTTTGGTTCTCATGTGCTAATCAAATATCGTTTTTCCATTCCTTTAGATAATGTTGAGGCACTTATTTTAACACAAAATTGGTTGCATGGTTTTGAACTAATAGGTAACATTATTGTTAATACTGTAAAATTAATTTAATTATTTAATAATTAATCTTTTAATATTATTAGTTAACATTATTTTTGTCTTGTTTTATTGTAGATGGGGATAAAGAAGATGCTTCAAGAGATGAAAATGTTGTGGATTTATCCATTCAAGATTCTAATACTATAGTTTGATAAGTAACAAGAATGATTTGATGTTAGATAGTATTTTATATTTTTGTGATTTTGGTTTGTATTTGGATTTTAACATAATTTGGGATTTTATTTGGATTGTATTGAAGTTTATTTAGATTTTAATCGGAATTATAATTTAATTTTCTTAAGATTGAAGAAAAAAAATTGTGTGTTTTTTTTAATTAAGTGAGTCAGTGAGCCAACCCGTTTAACCCGCTAACCCGTGGTGGGTCGGGTCGGGTTCAAATTTTGTTGGCTCGCTAATAAGTGAGCCGGGTTGGGTTGACCCACTAAGTGGCCAACTCGTCGCGGGCCGAGCCGGGTTGGGTCGGGTGACCAGTTTTGACAACTCTAAGTATTGGTACGTTGTCTTCTTCCAAGTATACCCCTTGACATTCTTCTCTTTCCCTTTTTTGAAATTGGGCATATACATCAAATCATATATAGACAATGACATTTATGGTATGCCCTTTGTCAAATGATAAAATCAAAATAAGAATACTTGGCACATTTGGGGTTTATTATTTGATAATTTTTCAGGAATCAATCGGAGAAGTGTGCTTGTTGATCAAAACACTAATTAAAGAATTTCCATTGTGTTGAACGTCATTTTATATTTATTTTTATAATTATTTGAACTTATATGGACTTGAGTTTATTTTAACTTTTTTAAAATTTATGACAATGATGTATTTTATTTGAATTTATGATTAAATATTTATTTTTTAAATAATTTTGTAAATACTCGTGGGTACCCGTGGATACCCACAGATATGAAAAAAATAGACGGATACCCGCATAACGGATACCTGAAAGATATGGGTACGGGTACGGGGCAAATATTTATCCAGCAGGTAGGGTATGGGGGAGCTACTACCCGTACCCTACTCGCCCCGTTGACATCCCTATGTACAAGTGTGGTAATTAGATATTTGGGGATAAATAAGTGAGCTAAGGTTTTGGTAAGGAATGTTTGGGCAGGTGGTAAGATTTGGCAATCTTGTTCCTCCATTCCTAATTGGTGTTGCTGCAATCTTCTTCTTCCTACAATCCCATTATATAGGTATGTTACGGTCCCAATCTTCTTCCTTTACCTCTGGTTGTAATTGTTGGAGGCAACCGTGTTGTATCACTTCGTGCACTGTTGGTAGAAAATTTTGGGTACAATCTATTTTTATTTTTGTGTTAATAATAAATTGGTTTTAATTTTTGGTTTATTGATTTACAGAGTGGTGGTTCCAATAATGTGGGCTGCAAATTTTTCAAATGGTGGTGTTGATGAAGAGGATGTCATCATCATGACACAAATGAGGCAGATTAATGATTTGGAGAAGTCATTGAAGGTTGCTGAGAAGAGGTTGCAATTAGTAATAGGGTTCACTTGTGTTGTTATTGTATTATTCGTATTGCTATTGTGTGTAATCTTGTAAAGTCCAATCTGTTTTGTACTATTGTTAAATGAAGAAATGAATTAGTTTGATTATGTTGATATTAGTCCCAACATGTTCAAAATGACATGTTAATCTGAACATTGAAGTAAGTGATATTGATCTAAGCTTGAGAAAAATTAAATTGATCTAAGTCTGGAAGAAGTTAAATTCATAACATTAATTCATCCTCATCAAAATGAACTACATCAATGTTTGGCAAAACTGAAATTGAACAAAGTTTAAGGGAAGTCAAAATGCAGTACATCAATAATGAATTCTACATCAGAAATTCCAAAAAATAACTAAGACGTTTGTGGCTACTATCATGGCCACCTCCTAATCTGTAATTTCATCCTAAATTGCTGAGATGGTTCTTATGGTGTTGGCAGTGGTGCTGCTTGACTCTCCACTTCATTCCTTGGTGGTTGAGTTGTTTGAGTTTCAGTAGTTGGTGCATTCTCAGCAGTTTCAGCAGTTGGTACATTCTCAGTAGTTGGTGCATTCTCAGCAGTTTAGGCATCTGGTGTCGTCTCAGCAGGTGTTGCAGTCTTCTTAGAGAATCTTTTTTCTGAAATTTGCATACAGATGCCTCATGCAAAACCTGTGCTCAGCAGTGGATAATAAGTCCTGAATGGCAGGCACTAATCCCTGTGCAATGATAAGATTATTAGTACTTACAACATTAAACAAAAATTAATAAATTGAACATATATTAAATCATGGAAGTAATTTAGAAACCATGCAGACACAAACTAAACCCCACCTACAGACACAAACTACACAAAATCATGGAAGTAATTTAGAAACCATGCAGAACGTCAGAACAATCGAAAGACAAACAAACCCCAAAATAGAATTACGAAAACCCTAACCCACGAGCAAACACAACCTAGAGAACCCTAATTGCAAATGAAGAGCGCAACTGCAATCCAATGATGAAATGGCAAGTATTAGCTGCTTCCTCTACAAATCCGAGCTCAAGAAAGACGAAGATGAAAAATTCCCCCTAAATTGAAAAATTAACTTTAATTAGTCATATGTACAATACACGTAACACACCCTAATACAAACCATGCCACATGTGCAATGCTTCGTTAATGATTTAAACGGCGTTACAGAAAAGGACCAAATAAAACACGAATTGTGAAAATGAGGATCATTTTAAACATTCGGTAAAAATGAGGACCATTTTAAACATTCTGTCAAAATGAGGACCATCCACAACAAACACTACAAAAATGAGGACCAAAAAGGTATTTAAGCCTTTTTTTAAGTTTTTTATTTACTTTTGAAAAAATGTCCATGTCCGAACTAAGTAACGTGTCACGTGTCAGAGTTAATGTTTTATATTCAATTTAGTCCTTATATTTGTTATTTTTGTTTAATTTAGTCTCAATTTTGTTTAAAGTTGAACAATTTTGTCTCTTTTGAAATTGAGACCAACTTTAATTTTTACATAAAATTTATAATGATGTTTTTGTTAAAATTTACATTTTTATGAAATATTTTTTGGTTAAGGTTACAATTAGTTTAAAATTAGAAAGAAAATTTTAAGGAAGAAAACTAACATGATTGATTAAAATTTTAAAATTAGTCTTTATACTTAAAATTTTAGTTTGAATTTTAAACAAATTGCAACCCTAACAAAAATTAATAAAAATGTGAATTTTAGTCTAAAAGGTAAATTTGGTCTCAATTTGGAAAGGGACAAAATTGTTTCATTTAAAAAAATTGAGACTAAATTGAACAAAAATAACGAATATAGGGATCAAATTGAATATAAAACATTAACTCTAACATGTGACACGTTGTTGAGTTGATACGTGGACATTAAAAAAATTTAAAAAAAATAAAAAAATCACGAAATGACACGTGTCTACCATTAATGAATTAAACGGTGTTAGAAAAAAATAACTAAATTGAACAAAATTGACAAAAATTAAGACATATTTGAACAAAAAAAAATTATGACTGATTTGACAAAACTTAAAAAATTGGGACAAAAAAATATTTTAACGTATAAATTTCTTACAAATTAAATAAATATTTAAAATTTATATTATATATATATATATATATATATATATATATATTTTTATATGTAATATAAAAATAACAAAAATTATAATGTACTAAAAAATTTTATAATATTAATTTGAGAATAAAAAAATATAAATAGTATTTATAAATTTATTGACTAATATAATTAATTTTTGTTTAAATTTACTTTCGATCTTGGTAATTTCTTTTTCATTATCACTGTATTATTTGAATATCATTTTGTTCTTCATCCTCAAGTTTTATAATTATATAACAAAATTTATTTTTTTTTCTTTTTATAAATATATCTTTATTTTGAAAATTTTATTTGTATCAAATTATAAAATTTGCTTTAAACTCTATTAATTAATTAGGTATGCACAACATATTCATACAAGAAATTTATCGATTAAAGCAAAAATTTATTCATAAATCATTTTTACTGATAGAGGTAGAAATTCATCAAAGAAGTGGTCATCGGTAAATTAAAGGATGCAAACATTTGTCGAAAAGTATTAAGTTAAAATATTTTTTTGGTCCCAATTTTCATCAACTTTTATCAAATAGGTCCCAATTTACTTTTTGTACTCAAATAGGTCCTAATTTTTGTCAATTTGATTCAATTAGGTCCTAATTGGGTAACATCGTTTAAATTGGCAACATTGCACAATACAATTAGCATTTATGTGCTATCGTTTAATGAGATGTTTAATCACATGTTTAATTTTTTTTTAAATAAATGAAAAGGAAGATTAAAAAAATAAAAACACAAGCATATTAAAATCAAAACACGGGTTGGGGTTTTAGTTAGAAAATTGGGGATTTAGATTTGTTTGAATTTGGGGTTTCAGTAAGAAAACATGAGATTGCGCTTGGGTATTAGAATTTGTGGTTTTTGATTGTGAGTTGGGTTTGCCATTGCTATTGGGATCATCAATGAGTCATCAAAGAGAGGTAATCTTTACGAATTTTGTGTCCTATTTCCGAATGTGTGTGTCTTATTTGCAATTATGTGTGTCTTATTTGCGATTGCGTTTGTGTTATTTTTGATTGAGTTTGTGATTGTACGATTGTGCTTCTGTGGTGTCATTATGTGGTTATTGGTTGTTGTGCGATGATATTGTGTGATTATTGTATGCCATTCTCCTTTTCCTTGGTGTGTCCCACTCTGTTTCCCTAATTTCGTGATAGTCTTTGTCAATTGATTGGGGTTGTGTGCGTGCATTGTCGGTTGTCGTTTTTGTTTCTTTCAAAGTTGTAGTCCTTATGTATTTTTTTATGCGATATTGAATGTGTTAGTGGACCCTGGTTAAATTTTTTGTTTTCATATATGCTAAATAGTTTTGTGACATATTTGAATAGTTGTGTGAGATCTCTGATGAAAGTTTCAAAGTTGTGGTGCACCATGGTGGACTTTTTAAACAACATGATCCAGTTAATTACATAGGTGGGGAAACCACTGTTTGCACCTATCACCCAAATAGGTAGAGTTATTTTGAGGTCACAGGGAAAATAAGGGAAATGGGCTATGTTAATGTTAAGGAATTATGATATGCAATTGAGAATGTCATATACATGTTGGTTGATGACAAAGGTGCAATAAACACGATGTACATTGCCAAGCACTTTGGTCAAGTTCACATGTTTGTTGTGCATGGTATCTCTGAAGCAAAAGTTGTGGAAAATGATTTGGAAGGTAAACTGGGTTATCAGTGTGGGGATGACTTAGAGAATGGAGATAGTAGTCATATTAATGATGATGACAAGGTTCAAGATGAGGTGGACAAGGTTCATGAGGAGGTTGATCATGTAGGTGATGTGATTTGTGAAGTGGGGGATGATAGATGCGAATGTGAGGTTGAGGTTGCTTTAGGTGACTATGAGGTTAAAGTTAAGAGGGGGTGATGGTTTAAGTGAATGTGAGGTGCAATCTCACGTGAGGAATCATTTGCCTCAAGTTAACCAAAATGATGTGAGGGGTGAGGAAGGAGTTCAAGATGAAGTTCAGCATATGTGGGGGATGAAGTACACCAATCTGATAATTTGCCTAATCTGAATTATGTTAGAGGATGTGAAAGGTCAGCAGAAGTAAATGTTGAGGGACTTGTTGATGTCTAGATTAGTTTTGACAATGGTGATTAGAATTTGTTTGAAGGGAGTGTGGAGGTGCAATGTCAAGTGCAAAACGAACAAGAGTCTGAGTAAGACGAATAAACTAAGAAAGAAGAAGAAAGCGGGGAAGAGGAAGATAGTGAGGAAAAGGAAGATCATAGTTATGAAGCTTCTAATAAGGAGACAATAGGAGATGAATGGCAGTCAAATGAATTGGTTAGCCTTGAAGAAAGTGGTGATGAAGGTTGTGGTGATGACATATCAGGTGATGAAGGGGGCAATTGTGGTTCATTTGGGACGTTTGTTATGCTAAAATCCATGGCTGACTATAAGTGGGATGAGGGCACAAATTTCATAGATAAGGAACACTTGCAACAGGTTATAATTATTTATGCAATTCATTATGGTAGAAAAATTAAATGGGTTAAAAATGATAAATAAAGAGTAAAAGTGAAATGTGTGGGGGCACAAGGAAAATGTGAATGATATGCATATGCTGCATATTTGTTCTAGGGAGTTCAAATTGAAGATTATGAGCGCAAAATGGCTTAGTAAGAAGGTAGAAAAATCTTTAAGGGAAAATTCTAAATTCAAGATTAATGATGTGCGAGAAAAGGGGTTGAGGAAGTGGAATACAAGTATCTCAGTGGCTATGGCTCATAGGGAAAAGACATTAGCTTCAGACCAAGTGGAATGGTCATTTAAAGAACAATTTAGAAGAATACATGACTACGCATACAACATTATGAGATGTAGTGACTAACACAATAGTAAACAACATGACTGAGGCATTTAATAGTGTCCTTGTTGATGTTAAGAGCAAGCTTGTTCTATCAATGTTGGAAGATATAAGAATGTACATGATGAAGAGGTGGCAATCTAAAAGAGAGAAGGTCGAAACTCAAGAGGGGTTGATCTACCCTAAAATAAAAAGTAGGTTTCAAGAAGAATCAAAAAAAAAAATTGGATATTGGATCCAAGGTATGAGTTATTTATGTTGACTTTTTTTATGATATCATTCATTTAAACAGATAATGTGTTGATGTATGTATATGAATGATTATGTAGTTGTGCATGGGGAAAATTATTTGAAGATGCACACCTTTCGGTGATAAGAGACAAGTATGTTGTCAACTTGGACACCCAAGATTGCAGCTACAGAAAGTGGTTGATAATTGGCATCCCTTGCTGCCATGCAATTGTTTCCATGAGGTTCTTGAACTTGAATGCAGAAGATTATATCCCTTTTTGTTTCAGAAAATTGAGTTATGAAAAGATGTACAACTCCATTATCTTCCCTATCAATGGACAACACTTGTGGTCCAGGACTGCTTTCCCAGATGTGATGCATACACGTAAATGATTATGCCTGGACCAAGAAAAAAAAAGACTGGAACAATAGGAGTTGTGGAAAGATGACACTCAATTAAGAAAAGGTGGGCATAGAAAAATATGTAGAATTTATCGTGAACTAGGGCAAATAGAAAACATTGCCCACAAATGCCTCCACAAGTGCAGTCTTCACAACCAATTGATGCTCCTCCACAACCAACTCAACAATCTCAAGAACCAACTTATGCTCCTCCACAACCAACTCAACCATCTTAAGAACCACCAATTCTACAGTCTCAAAACCCAATTTAAGATAGCTTTTAATGTAGATGTATCTCATTGTTTAATTTTGTACTTTCATGGTTATTATTTTCTAAGATGGATCAGTTAGGATTAGCCATTTTGGATTATTTGGATCACAGACTGCTTCATTTTGTAAGTTGGATCACAGACTGCTTCATTTTGTAAGTTGGATCAATCAGGATTATGGTGAACTCGAACAACTTTATTCATTTGCAATATTAACTAAGTTACTTTTCAATTACAATTTTATTATTATTCATTTTACTATTCACAACATGTGGTTTTAATTAATGTGATATGGTGTTAATAAATCGCACCTTGCATTTTATTTATTTTGGGAACATTATTTATCCAATATAGGACAAGATTCAACATAATTTCAAAATTTTGGGACCTAATTGAACATAACTAACAAAAGTAAGAACCTGATTAAACATAAATAACTGAATTCATTGATAATTTTGGAAAGGTTCGTACATCATTAGCTTCACAGTTACAATCATTTTCTGTCAATTTTTCAGCATCAGGGACAACATCACTACGTTTATCAACCCAACAACATAAACCACTCATGCTAATACATTGAACCACTTTTTAAGAATCTTAACTACATTCTTGAGATGTTGTATCTTCATGTTTTGGCTTATGATAATAGCATATTTTTCTTCATCAACGTCTTCATACTACCATTTGAAAAAATTACACCAAACAACAACTTCACTCTCATGTTGTTATTGAACAGAAAAACATCAAAACGAACAACAATTAGAAGATTCATCAAATCACACATACCCAAAAGAATAACAATTAAATCAATTTTACCTTGTAGTTAGCACAACCCCAAAACTTTCCACCCACATTTTTCGGAGTTCTTTTTGTCTTGAGAACTGTAACTTCTCCACAATCACAAATGGATCTTAACCCCAAAACCTTGTGCCCCCCACCTTCAGACGAGGTAACACTACGCTGCACAAAGTTATTACAGTATGAAGAAGAAGATTGGGTCTGAGACGTAGCTTACTGCATTCAAGCTTAACGTTCCAAACACGAGCAAGGACAAACACGAGCATTTATGTATACAATAAGACTTTTTAAACATTCTATTTTTTTTTTTCATTTTCATTTATTTAAAAAAAAATATGTTTAAGCATGTGATTAAACATCTCATTAAACTTAAAACAGTGCCATGTAGGTTTACTAATGCAACATGTAGCACAGAAATGCCAACTATACAGTGAAACGTTACCAATTTAAACAACGTTACCTAATCAGGACCTAATTGAATCAAATTGACAAAAATTGAGACCTATTTAAGCACAAAAACAAAATTGGGACCTATTTGACAAAAGTTGACAAAAATTGGGACCAAAAAGGTATTTTAACCTAAATATTAACCGGCAAAAATCCATCAATAAATGTTTGTCAATAAATATTTGTCAGTAACATATGTAGGTAAAATGTAGGATTGGGTTTCCTTATTTATCTTCCTCTTCTTTGTCTTTTATTTCATCATCTTTTTCCTCCTCGCCATCGATTGACCATCCACCACTATCACTCCTAGTCGTTTTCATCCTTTAGTGATGGAAACCCGTTTCACGAAAGCTGAAGTAAACTCCATGGAGATGATGCACTAGGTTATAGAAGCCTAGAATTATGAATTAGAATGTGTTTGGAGAGTGCTTTTGGTGTTTTTCTTGAAGGAGGTTGGGTCAACCCTCAAGGAAAAGGTCTAGGAGAAGTTAAGAAGACAAACTATCCTAGTGAACTTAGAACAAATGAGAGCTACAAGATTGGCATAATTTCTCTATAATATTTCCAAGTTGTCTTTACAATGTTTGAGCACTCTTATTTAGAATTTAGGAGTGAACCTAAGTCTCAAAAAGAACAAAAAAGGTATAAAGAATTTGAACAAGGAGTGACTAGTCAATTGTCACATGCATGTACCAAGATAGTTGTCAAATGCATGCACCCTTCCTTGCTTAATGTGCAAGTTCAAAGGATGCCTTGGCTTACAAACAATGTTCTAAGGTTACTTGAGGTCCAAGATAGCCCAAATAATCCCTTAGTCGATTTAGTCGATTATGCAACTTATTAAATAGATTAAATTAGTAACTCATACACTAAAATGGCTAGAATACAATCCCAAAAGAAATATATGTTTGGCCCAAATACAACGCCTAAAGAAAAGACTTATTTAAATTTTTACAGTGCTAAGAGGAATAAGAGTTCTTGGAATTCATCATATTAAACTCCTTAACAAAATCATAAACCCCAATGCGAAATATATGGCAGGAACGACCATATTTTCTATTAATTGTTAGCATAAGTATGATCAAGATATTCAATCTAATAAAAATTCTAATATTCTCAATTTTTTTTCTTTACTTCATGTTGACAATGAACTCTCTTTACTTGATATACTATCAATTGTCTTTTATTCATTATGGCCTCTTACCACATTATAAATTATTGCAACAACTTTTTCACAAAGGTTGTATACAATGGCAAAAACACAATGAAATTAGGTAGTAACTTGGGTATGAAAATCAAGCACATTCATAATGTTAAATATATTATACAACACATGTTCACACATATTTGTTTAGTTAATTTTTGCATGTGCCATCCATGATGAAGAATTTGATCAGTGTATCTAAGTTTGCCAAAGATAACAATGTCTTTCTTGAATTTTACCCTAATCTTTTCAAGAATTTTGTGATTTTTTTCATCAGTAATATAACACTCAAATCTTTGTTGTTTTCTTTTCAGCAATGAAACTTGTAAAGTCTCATCTATTATAAAATTAATTCTCATTTGATTAAAAATTAGAACTAATGTTTTTATGCAATAAGATTAGAGAGAATATTAACCATAACATAACTTTATATATATATATATATATATATATATATATGTGTGTGTGTGTGTGTGTGTGTGTGTGTGTGTGTGTATGTCAACATTTTACATATGTATAATTATTCATAGTATGTTACAAAAGTATAATTTGCACAATATTAAAAGTTCTACATCAGAAATAGGAATATTTATATATTTAATATCTCTTAAGGATATTAATATAAGTTCTCCATGAGTCAAAATTTTAAGCATATTCACGCAACTCTTAGTGAAGGACAATGAAAAATCTTTGTGCAAAATGGGAGAACTATGAGTTCATGTTAGCTTGAACCCGTGAATGTTTGAGAAGTGTGGACAAATTTTGTCAGAGACAGGATGAATGTATGTGTGAAGTTTTGTCCTATGTATATTTCTCACAAGGAGTAATCATGTAAATGTCATAGGATAATGTGCAAGGTCTGCAAAGTTGTCCCATTTTGTTATGCAAGGTATGAATTTAATTTGATGAAATATGAAGATGTGGATGGAAAGGATAACCCCAATTTGATTTTTTTTTCCTTTACATATTGACTAATGGGGGATGTTTTCCCTTGCGTTTTCACTTTTCTTCTTCTCCATTTTCTCTTTTTTCTTCTCTCCATTTTTTTTCTTTCTTGTCCTTTTGTTTTTTGTCCTTAAGTTAAGCTTATTAAAAAATCAGGACAAACATTCTTCAATCAGTGTGAAATTTTATTGGCTTGTAAAGTAGCTAGAGGTTAATAGGGTTATAAAAGAAATGGATATGGAGGCCCCATAATTATTGGCTGATTTTATTTTTTTGAAAAAACATCTGGGAGATGTCATATTAGCCATTGTTCAAGGTTTAAAAGTTTAGATTCCTTTCTATTTTTTTCTTTCTTTCTTCCTTTTTTAATTTTTTCCATTTGGATTATCATCGCTTTGCGATATTTTTGTACATTAATGACTTTTGACTTCTTGCATAATCTTTACTTATTTGCCTTCTTATTGATTTTTCGGATACCTTTGATGTGCACTTTGACTAATTTTGACATCCAGATGATCCTTATTTAGGGACAATGAAAGGGGTTACTATTTTTGTCCCAAAGAGAGTGTAATGGATATATATTTTTTATCATTTTGAATTAAAAAAGTGGCCACACATCATTTTGAAGCATGTTTGCCTCGTTTTCTTAAAAGATTAACCCAAAGACAAAATTTGGCAGCATTTGACACAAACCATTTTGGTTTTTTCTCTTTTTTTCGTTTTTTGTTTGGCATATCTTTAGCTTAGACCAACTTTGCAAGTTTCCAGTCTAATGGACATTCTTATTCTATCCTCCCCGAGTTATGGTATCAACCTATTAATACGACAAAGCTATCTTGATAAAAAATTTGCCCTAGTGTGGTATTTATGTTTCTTGTCTTGGGAAAATCCTTTATTTTGGGGAACTTGAATAGGTTGGGGGTTCAAGCAACATGGATGCAAATGTTACAACTAGAGATGAAAACAAGTTGACATTAAAGTAATAAACCATCTGATGAATCGCATGAGCGATATCATCAGCCCCATCATTATTCTGTCTTCTCCTGTTTGTCATAGCTTGTGCGCGCCACATTTTTCAGGTGTTCAAATCACACGACTTAAGTCATGACTATACAACCAAAATTAACATCCCGAGCCACAACTCAAGAGATGTCATTCCCAGCCACAACTCAAGGAATGTCACGTGCTTAACCCCTATCCTGAGCCACAACTCAAGGGATACGTTTTGAGCCACAACTCAAGGAACACCAGCAAGCCGACCATCGAGGTGTCATCAAAGCTTTGTAGACCACGCACATCCACAACAATCAAAACACAGTTTCTTCCTCTGCAATATCACCTGGCGCTGCTCTAGAGCTGCCAGGCGAAACTTGCTTCCAAACTACCTGGCGGGGGACACGTGCCGCCAGACACCAAGCATCTTTATTGCCATTGTATTATAGGTATAGCCTAGCGGGACAATCCTCATCGCCAAGCGCCACTCGCTTCTAGTGCCACTACCATTTAAGTTATTGCTTGGCGGGTCAACCACCATAGTCAGGCATTACACCAGTAACACAAATTTTACTGGTTTTGCACACTCTTAACCAAGTTTCCCCACTCTCCAATTTGTCACCCTTAACCTGAACCACAAACAAGTACTCTACCAACTCACCATGATTCATATTGCACCACAATAGCACTTATACCAAGTTATGTATAATAAATATTATCATTACCCATTGGCTTCAAACTTACATTTGCACTTTATCATAAGTTAGGACTACCGTAAACTGCATAATTCCAACAACTTAAAATTCATACCCCCCTCACATTTTCACTGATTATGTGACACCATCATATTTTTGTCGTAAGCTCATTTTGAACCATTTCCAAGTCACTTATCTCCTCTTGTACGTCCTACAGCCAACATAATCCTCTCATATATGAGTTATTCTACTTTATTTCTTATAACTCATTTCTTGTAATTTACCAAAACCACATTATGCATCATATCTCATTATTAATCCATACGTATTACCTCGCTAGCTCTTTGTCTACAGATTCCAAAATCATCGTTCAAAATCAATTTTATCCAACAAATTCCCCAACTCTGCATTGCACCTCGCAGCCACACAATACTAATATGTATTGCGCTGGCGCTTGGCGGTAGAACTCGTGCCGCCAGGCAATGCATACATTTATGGGAAAATCCCAGAATCTCTACACCTGCGATGACTCCCAAAAAAAAACCCAACCATCTTTCTTTGTCTATTTCCTCACCACCACCATTAATCATGCTTACAGTTACACGAGTTCTCATCTTAAGTTAAATCCACTATAATTCAAACCCTAATAAATCCCATAACATTGACAACTCAATTTTCCAACTCTAAAATAAGGGTTCCTACAATTTCCTTTGATTAACCCCCAATTACAAATTAATTCAATAGTTTTTGTCATCAAAAAATCAACCAACAGATGTAAACTCCCTTTTTCCGTTCAGAATCCACCCAAAAAAACCCAAAATCATCAAAATCGAGGCAAAATTGGCTCGCGCCGCCTGGCGGGTGTTCATCACCGCCAGACCATTCATCAAAACCCAAAGAACTGTGTTGATCAGCTTGCGTCGCATGGCGGCAAAACATGCACCGCCAGGCAGTTCCTCATAGGAAACCCAGAAAACACACAAAAACTGCATGAGTCACCTGACGGCTTTGAAGGCCCACCAAGCGATTTCTGGAAAATTTCTAGAAACATGAAATCGTACAATTTTATCACAGTTCAGGCTTTAAATAAATCAATCATCATTCAAGAAATAATAACACTAATAAAACCACAAAGTCCGGCTCCCCTAACCTGGTTTCCTTGCTTAAGTCTTGGAATTTTTCAAGCCCTTGTGCACCACAAAAAGTCCAGTCCTTGTCTCCTTCCAAGCTTGCTTCCAATCTTCTGCACTTATCCTCCAACTCACTCTCAAATTCCAATTTCCAGTGCAATTGATTAGTATCTCCTTAGATCCCTCTTCTTTTAATTGCCTTAATTACTAAAACGAAAATTTACATTAAACTAGGCATAATGATCATTCAATGGCTGTTTTGCAATATTTTTCCCAGCCTTCTTGATTTCTCTCGAATGGCTAGGGTTCCTCTACTCCTTCAAATTCATACCAAAAAGAAATTTGGCAAAAAGAAAGTTTAATTTGTTCAAACCCATAACCATACCACATCAATGCACAACCATTCAACCAATTCATGTTTTGTGATAATTCCTATAATTCTAGGATTATATTATCACTCATCATGGCCAAGCATATTATTAAAATAATAATTAGTTAAATAACACATAAATGGCATACATAGAACTCAAACCCAGGTCCTTTCAACACAATCAAGTACTCTCAACCAATTGAGCTAGTACTTTTCCACATCACAATAATCAACATTTAATGCCATAAGGCTCCCACTACCCGCATTTATTAATTAACTAATTATTTAATTAATTAATTAAATTTTGCGGGTCTTACAGAAGCATTAAATGGAACAAGAACATAAAAACATAAAGAAACTTGAATAAAAAATAAAAGATGGAAAGAATATAAAGGGATAAGGGATGAAATGAGGCATGCCACTTGGGGTACTGCTAAGCCACCTAAGAAAAGTGGTGGTTACTGCTACTTAAACACAGGCTCAAGATAAGACCAAGAGTAGAACACTCTCATAAGAGCAAAGCCCCCAAACATAGAAATGTGTCTCTCAAATTCAATATAAATCAACCATTTGCATGTGATGGAGAGGTTTCTTTATATAGGCATGACTAGGGGCCTTTAGGCAAATACAGAAACATGCTTATAGAAGTTAGGATAACTTATGGGTAGCTCCCTTACCTTAGAGAGCAAGAATGAATACGTAGCAATTAGATAGACATGCTTGTAGAAATTAGGTCAACCTATGGGCAAATCCCTTGCCTTGGAGAGCAAGAAGGATGTTTTTCCCAGTTCTAGAAGGTTAATGATAACCTTTCTTGACTCCTAGGTCAACCCCAAGGTGTTGGGCCTTGATTCAAAGCTTCACTCTTCCAAAAAGGTGTGCTCCTTATTAACCTTGGTATGTCCAAGAGCAATCCTCGTGTTGGGTTAGGCTTCTCACTGTCCAAAGAGAGTCTCAACATTGCCAAAATTTAAACATACAAAAATACAAGAGAAACATAAGTCTAGAATCTATTCTAAGAAAAAGAAACTAAACCAATTAAGAGAAAGAAAGTGAAGAAACTTCCCTCTTAAGGAAGTTTATTTTCCCTAAGCATGTTCCTCCATCCTTTGTAAGGTTAGGGGCTTATCACCAACAAATCAGCTCTCTCTTTATGAATTTTGTCACCACCTTTCTAGTCACATAAGAATTCGCTTATACCCACTTAGTCAAGTAATTGATTGCAACCAAAACGAAACGATGCTTGTTTGGCGCTTTCGACTCTGTAGCTCCGATGACATCTATCCCCCACATGGTAAACGAAAAAAATGCGGACAATACATTTAGAGTCATGGGTTACACATTAATATTATCTGCATATATATGACATTTCTTGCATTTCTTCACATATAGAGTCATAGGTTACACATTAACATTATCGATGATGGAGATGGGGTTGTTACAAGCCGTCCCAGGCTAGGTCTGGTCAGTCCGGGACGATTGTCGAGACAAGTCGTTCCTGGCCCCCTACTGAGACGGGCCAGTGGGCTGGCCGGGCTAAGGGCCGAAAGAGTTTAATAATAATATTTTTAAAAAATAATATATTTTTCATGTTTAAAAAGAAAGTCTATGAGTTTACATCGACCCACATGTTTTTTTAGACTTTTTAGCCTTAAGAGTTTTTTCAATAGAAAGTTTTTTTATCCTCTAGACTTTTTTGACCCTAATACACGTGAACCAAGATCAAACCATGTAAACTGACCCAAATCTATTAACATGTTTGCTCTAATGCAAAATATCATTCTTCACAATCCGTGAATTTCTTACTCATTTACGGTGTACTCTCTTTTTCCATTTTCATCATGTTGTCCCATTACACAACCTATCATAAAATTAATTCAATAGATTCAATTTATTCTACGTTGTTTAACATTTATAATTTTGTTTAATACTACTGCTGTTTAACATTTATAATTTTGTTTAATGCATTTATTATTTGGCAGATTAAAATTTATTAATTGATTGTTAGTTTTAAAAAATCCCAATTTATTTGTTTTCAGATTAAAAAGAAATATCTTTATTATTAAATTTTTATGAAAAAACTTCTTATATATTAGAAATGTTTTGGAGTTAAATTATAAAGACCATAATGGTGGGGATAGCACCACCCACACAGCTTTTTGTATGCGTCCACGCTGAAGCCATTTCCTTTATAAGACGAGCCATATCATTCTTTGTTACAAAAGTTATTTAGAATATAATTGAAGTTCGATTCTGTGTGCCAAAAAAAAATAATGTGACAAGCAATGGTTGCATATAATATAGACTATGCTTACGGGAATCGATTTGGTGAACAGAAAAAAAAATGCACACGTTAAAAGCTGATTATAAGCACAGTATTATATATATATATATATATATATATATATATATATATATATATATATATATAATGAAGAACATGGTGAGGCTGAAAAAAAAATAGTCAATTAGTTGTTATTTTATCATCCCAAACTTTCAAAACTGCATACAAGTTTTTTATGAGAAAAATAAATTGTAAATTATTTTATTTTATTGAGCAAAACACCAAAGAGTTCTAAAAGTAAGCGTTAGTATATATAAATTAACAATTTTGTTTAAAATTAGTCCTCAATTCTTAATTTTGATCTAACTATATGCGTTTAATTTATTTCATTTGACTTGTTGAGGGATGAATACGAACAAATGAGAGGAATTAGAATGATACTCTGCAAATTAACGACCACATGTAAAGCATCACAATTCTTTAAATTCTCTTAAACCACTTAGATGCTTACGAAATCAAAGTTAACCTTATGAACAAAACTAGCGAGTAAAATTTAAAGAAGTTGTTGAAAACTGACCCACCATAGCCGAATAAATAAGCAAAGTGAAAAAGAACCGTGATTTTATTAGAAAAAAGCCAAGATCATGCTACTAGCACGGTTGAAGAGTTTATATACAAAGTAGTTTTGCAAAGCACACGCCTCTGATTCAGTTTCCTCTGTTTTTGTTCTTGGGCACGGTCACCATCAGTTTTCCGCCGCTGCACACGGCGGTCACCATCTCCGGCTGGGTCCAAGGCGGAAGCCGGAACCGCCAGAGACCAACGCCTAGAGAACCGTACTGGCGCTGACCCGCCACCGCCACATCAGTGCCGTCCATCCTCTTGATCACGATTTTGGTTATCCCGGGGAGAATCTCGATGGCCAGCGCTCGCACGCCACCGGCGTTGCAGGACGCGACGAAGCGAAAAGACTGCGGCGTTTCCTCGACGAAAACGTCGTCGTCGGAGGGGCAAGGAAGCTCTAGTATTTTGGAGAAGACATGGGGAAGTCTCAATAGCTTCTTGGTCGGCGCGGACGAAACGACGCCGCGCTGGGAACGTTTTTCTGCGAAGGGTTTCAGCGTCTTGGCGAACATACTATTGAGGAGCCTTTAAAATTGGATGCAGAAATTAGAGAGGAAAAATATGAAAGTGTTAGAGAATGGGAATGTATGTATATATAGGGAGTTGAAGAGGATGGTGTATGAAGGAAGGGTTAATAAAATTTGGTTTGTTTGAGCGCAGGAATCGTTAAAAGGTTTGTGGGCAAAGAAAAGGAATAGAATCCCTCTTAGTTTTGTCTTGAGATATTGAAATCTCCCATTCTTCATTCCTAATCCCACTGTTTATCTTTATCAACTCTCTCACGACATCACAATTTCTTTGTTATTTAACACCGAGAGAGTGATAGAAGAAAACCTGAGAATAATGCAGTTATTATAATATTGTTAAGTGCAGCAGTGTTTAGTGTGTGTGTGTGTGGTGTAGCCACGAATGTAGTGCAGGTGCAGGTTCAGCTATAGCTAGGAAATTAGGATTCTTTTATTATTGTTTGGGAGAACATAAGATAAAAAGATGCCCATCCAAATCGAATAGAGTCAGAGTCCACTTTTGAGTGTGCCTCTCTTGGCCATTCAAACCCATACCAAGCTCAACCACACTTTTATAGGCCTTCGTATCCTACTCAACTTCTCTATTCTTTGTAAGGCTTTGACATTGTTTTTATGCTATTTAATTTAGTTTAGGTCCAAGCCTCTGTCATCAAACCACTGCAGTTTTCTTCATTTTTTATATTTATTTTCCTTTTCTTTTCTGTTTATGGACAGTTTTTCCTTTTTTACGACATCAACATACTAATAAGAATGATAATATCGGAAAAAGATAGATTGCATCAAACTTTCTTAAATAAAGGGGTTAGACTATGGAGAGAACCAATTGCGGGTTTTTATACCATTATATGTAATTTCATAATGAAATCATGGTACAACTTTTAAAAATAAAGTGCTGAAAAGTTATACCAAATTGATACAATTTTAAAACGAATAAGTTTGTCATGCTAAAGTGATTTCATTACGATGAATTGAAATCATGTTAAGTTATTACAATTTTTGTAAAAAAGATGAGATTGTGTTATGTTGTGATAATTTTAGTTTTATATTGAATGAATCGAATCGAAATTATCACACAAGTGCATGATTCAATTTATTTTATTACAAAATTGAAAATATCACAGTATGACACTACTACGGTTGATACAATTTTAATACATTAATTTTATAACGAAAATACACTATGATGGTAAAAAAGTCACCAATTGCACCAACGTATTATAAGAAAAGGACTAAAATACCCTAAAAATGTATGTTTTGAAAAACAATTTCTAGAATATATTTCATATGTTCTAAAAACTGTCTCATAAATAAATTGTTAAAATCTTATTCTCAAAATATGTTTTGGAAATTAAATTCCAAAAATTATATTATAAAAATTTTAGAAAGTTTGTTTTGGAAGATTTTCAGAATAAATAATTCGGAAGTCATCTTTACTGAAATGAAATAATTATTTTGAAAATATTGGCGCTGTAGTTAGAAATTATGGAGGTGTAGGAAGGAAACATCAATATTTGCATCTATATCTCCCAATTATCTATGATTATTCTAGTAGGTTTATCGTCCTGTACCCCTATTCTTGCTACCTACAATCGATATTAACAACAAAAATATGAAAATACCCTTTCTCACCGAGTCGCTCCTCTGCTGTCATCATTGTTGCCAATGGACCCTTTCACTGTAGCTCTGTTCTCTGTTGCATTTTGTGAGAGTAAGAAGAAGACGAGACACAGCTTGTTCCAGAAAAAGTTATTTTTAGAAAATGCATCATGGAATCTATCATTTATGTTCCCGAAATCTTGCTGAAAAAAAAAAAAAATTTAAATAT
>Ga0214545_1001647_pt1:25000-42124 | contig 42124 bp, 20 predicted proteins | sample CNSS4metaG_FD_160064 | JGI IMG/M metagenome (GOLD analysis project Ga0214545, IMG submission 160064) | Root nodule microbial communities from cowpea collected in UCLA plant growth center, Los Angeles, California, USA - CNSS4 | ecosystem: Host-associated > Plants > Roots > Nodule... | reverse complement strand
GACATTGATTTTAACGTTTTAAAATATAATTAAATTTTCTATCTATTTTAAAGATTCAACAAGGAAACAATACCAATTTTTTTAATATTTTTTACTTATATCTTCCATATTACTTTTATTAACATTAAAATTTTTCAATTTTGCAGGTAATTTGTTTTGAAGGAACCGAGAGACATGAGGGAATGAGTCTATTCAATAAAACTTTTTGAATAAATGTATTTTAAGACTGCAGTATAGGTTATTTCTGGCCTGAATATGTGGTTCATGGTTGAAATATATACAAGTATTAATAAAACATCAGTGTCTCTGTTTTCTTTTTGTTTTGTTTTTACGTGAACATTTACTGCATGAAATGGGACTTTTTCTGACAAAAATTTAGAGATAAATATAAATTTTAAACTATTTATACTTTATTTGTAGCTCATTTTTTATTTGTCACAAATAATATTTACAATAATAATAAAATTAAAAAATTGTCTTCAATAATTATATTAAAAACAATATAATATATATATTAAATATTTACTAAAAACTGTTATATAAATAAAACTATTTTTCTTATGACAAGAATATAATTAATACAAAATTTATTAAATAGTTATAAATTAATGTTTATTTATTATTAAATTATGAATTATTACAAAGTTAAAATCTTTTTCTCCGTATTAATGTGTCATAAATTCATTATTATATATTAAATAAAAAATCCACACATACATATTATATCAGTGGAAGTCAACATTATTTTTTTGTGAAAAATTAATTAATAATGATAAATATAAAATTTGTCACTATTATATGCTATCTCTTTTAACCTAATTATAAGATTTAGTGATTTTATGTTTTTATGTATTCTGCTGCTGTTTGATTTCAAATTGATATCATATGATGAATTTATGTGTTTGAATCGATGTGCCATTCAAATTAATTGAATTCGGATTTATAAATGAGTTGTGTTTTCCCTGATTGAACGTAATATAGGTTTTGTATTGGAAAAGCAATTTTCTATTATGCAAATGGAAAATTGATCCTCCAGTGTTATGAAAATCTAAATGTCTTTATTGATATGAATTTCAAATAAAAGATTTGGATTGGAAATCATTCTTGTTACGTGAATTCAAATTGGTGTTTTAATTTTATTATGTAAATAATGTATTCTTAATTTTATTTAAAATTAAGAAAAATGTTATGTATGGTGTACATCAATTAAGGATATTTATTTATTTGAAATCAAGTATGATCAATTTTGTTAGTCACCAAAATGACCAAAATTTTAAAATTATTTAATTTCAAATTATTAATATTTTTATTTCAATTACACATAGTATGGATGTTAAATTATGAATAATTTATTTATGGGTTAGTTGAAATTTATTATTATAAGTCATTTTAAGATTACCCAAAAGTTGATTAATTGTTCTATAGTTAAGGAGGATGACGGTAGATAACTTTGTATGTGTCATTGGTTTTATTTATATAACCAAAGATAGTGAATACCTCTAATTTATGCATATTTTAACTATCATTAGTGTAATATGATTACCATCATTATGTTTGTGTATTAGTGGATCTCCCAAAGAACATTAGTATAATAAAATGATTATTTATGTTTGAATTGCAGTCTTTATTCTGGTATCTTTACATTCACTCACTACATCATTACAGTCTTCAATGGGTTGAATTTCCCTTACTGGAGTGAGCAAGTCCAATTTCACTTAGGTGTATTGGATCTTGATTTGGCTTTTTAAGTTGAAAAGTCTACTACTACCATTAGTGCTAGTAGCAATGAAGAGAAGTCTCATTACAAACAAACTTTGCTTGATGTTTATACGAGGGAGAATAGCAAGTAACATTAATTTTGCTCTTCCAAAATCTGAGAATGCGAAAGAGTTTGTGAAATCTGTGGAAGAATGCTCCCAAACTATTGACAAGTACCTCATTGAGACATTGATGACTACCTTGACTACCATGAAGTTTGATAGTTTGCGTACTATGCACAAGCATGTGATCGAGATGACAAATATCACAACAACATTCATGTCTTTAGGAATAACAGTAGATGAAATTTTCTTGTGTAGTTCATTTTGAACTCATTGTCGTCTGAATATGGTTCGAATCAGATGAACTGTAACACCACGAAAGATAAATGAAATGTGCATGAATTGCACAATATGTTAGTTTAGGAGGACACCAAACTAAATAACTTAGGAAGCCACTTCGTTCATTATGTGAGGGATCAAGGAGTTGGAAAGAAAGTTGTTAAGAAACATGGAATGGGTAAATGACCATTAAAAATTGACTAGTCTTCAACCAAAATCCAGAAGAAAAATGACAAATTTCATTTATATGGAAAGTCTGAACATTTTCAAAAGGACTGCATAAAGCGTAAAGCTTGGTTTGAAAACAAATGTGAGCACAATTTTTACATATGTTTTGAATCAACCTTAATTGAAGTTCCCTATAATACTTGGTGGATTGATTATGGGTGTATGATTCATGTTTCTAATATAATACAAATACTCCTTTTAACGCAAACCATAAACCAAAATAAGAAGTTCGTCTTCATGGTGAACAGAGAGAAAGTTCAACTGGAAGTCATCGAGGCTTATCATTTAATCCTTAGCATTAAATATCACTTAAACCTAATGAGTACTTTTTATGTACGTAGAATCACTAAAAATTCAATTTCTTTGTCTAAGCTTGATGTTGTTGGATATTTCTTAAGTACTTATTTTATCACATTTTTAGTAGTTAATTGAGTCTTTGTTATATATTTTTTTAGTTAATTAGGTAGTTTTAGGGTAGATTTATTCAAATTATTTATTTTCTTTTCTAAGTAGAATGAGTGTTAATAGGGTAGTTTTAGAATGTTTTTAGAAGTGTTTAGTTTATTTTAGTTTCAGTTGTTTGGTTTTCATTTTTAAGGTTAGGAATTAGCTTTAGAATTATAGTTAAGGATAGGATAGTAAATAGCTAGTTTAGTCGTTTCTCTTTAGTTTGAAGAGCTAACTTGTGTAAATTGATTTGGTGCAGAAAAATTAAACCAAGAACAACTAAAGGGAGTTGATTGAGGTCTGATCAAAAGCCAAGTTTTCATTAAAAGTGTGTAAAGTTGACTTTTACAGTAGAGTTGACCAATAACTGACTTTCTATAATTGAGCTCCACAAGTTATGGCAATTGTGACAAAAGCTAGTGGACATTTAAATGCACTTTAGAAGAGCTTAAAAAAGGGTTGGAAATAGAGTTGCATCTAAACTCTATTTTTAGTTTGCACCTACTTAGTTGATTAGCCTATTAACTTGTGTAGTTAAACCTTAGTTTTTTAATTCTAATTAGGTTCTTTCATTATGAATGCAAATGATAATGGGGTGTTGGAGTCCTAGAGTTAGTCTTAATATGAAGTTGTTGAGTTGAAGATGTTATGATGAAGAGACTCGACGAATACCAAAAAGCCTTGCATAAGGGGTTAACTTTAGAGGAGATTTTGGAGTGCTACAAGGTTACCTCTTACAATAGGTTGACTAGTTTGAATAGGCAGAATGGATAGCACAAATGACCTATAACAACCTGTGGTAGCATTTGGAGGACTTGGTACCTAGGTTACTACTTAAAGATTAAAGTAGTTAGTTAGTTTTTAGTTTTTGTAGTTAGGAGTTATGTGACTTGTAATAGGTTGTGGTAGAGAGGATATGGTATATACCTGAGAATTACCACGAGCCAGTAAGGGGATTTATTTAGAAACACACTACATTCGCACACCATTCCTCCATTGAACCATATATGTTCCACACCCAAAGGCATTTTCTCTTCCATCTTTCTTCATTGGTTAACGATATTAACGACTTAAACTACTAGATTTAGAAATTGAAGTTGACTTATGAAATTGATGTTTGAAATAAGTTGTGAAACACCTTTACATCAAAACTTAAACTAAATGACAGTAAAGCATCATACACTTCATGAAATCAATAATAGAATAGTGGTTACAAATGAAGAACATAAGAACTTGAATATTTGAACAAAACCTCTTCCAATAATTGCTTGGTTTACCATTGAAACCTTGGTGTGCTTTGGTCTTTTGGTCATTGTAGGTTTTGGCATGAATCCATAACCAAAACCTAGTATATTATTGAAGGAATTCTAATCAAATCACAAGTTTACAGAGAAAACAAATGGAACATTCACTTAGAACATGAACTCATGGTAGAAAATTATGAAAAATTGAAATGGGATGAATACATGAAGAATTGAATGAATGAAATGGAATATAATGCTTTATTGAATGAAATACCACATAAAGTACACAAAAAATGGATCTCCACTTGCGTCATTACATCCTTTATTCCATCACTACATTGCTTAATTTGACTTTGTCATGTGTCCACACCCATAAACATGCCTTTGTTTGCTTAATTTTTTTATTTTGTTGGTTTAATTCAACCTTTATCATTCAATTTGATTGTTTTAGGTTTAAAATGTATATTAGATGTCCTTAAATACTTAGTTCATCTCATGCATCAATTCATAGTAGTTAAGTAGCCTACATTGCATGTAGCTCCCCTTTCCGTTCAACATATATCAACTTAGTGATTGAATTAGTTAGTTTACATATTAGGTTAGTTTTAGTTAATATACTAGTTAAATTTCCCTAACATAACTAACATACAAACATTGCATCTCCACTTGGTCTTGTCCATAGATTGGTTCTCGAGGTTACCTCTATACTATATTTTAGGAAAAATTGGTTTTGTATGAACTTAATGCGGCAAAAATTTTAGTCCATCAATATTCTTTTAAGATTTGGAATTGTTGTTTTAGTTTGTTTAAGCGTAATTGTTTGATTGGATCTGATACACTTTATGATGGTTTATATAAATTGAATTTGGATAATTTATGTGTTGAAACTCTTATGACCTTGCATCACAATGTTGGCACTAAACTACGTTTAGTGGATGAACGATCTGCTTGTGGTATAAGCATTTGGGATACATTTCCAAAGAAAGAACGCAAAGATTAGTAAAGAATGAAATCATTCCAAATTTATATTTTATTGATCTGAATGTGTGTGTGGATTATATAAAGGCAAACAAACAAAACTCACAAAGAAATAAGCCACAAAAAGCACTCAATTTCTTGAAATCATACACATCGACATATATGGTCTGTTTGTCGTAAATTCTTTCAATAAAGATAAGTATTTCATCACCTTTATTGATGATTTTTTGCATTATAGGCATGTCTATCTACTGCATGAGAAATCTCAGTCAATGAATGCCTTGGAAGTTTAAAGGTGAAAATCATAAGGTCAAATAGAGGTGGTGAGCGTTATGAAATATATGATGAAAGTTGATGACACCTTGGTCTATTTGTGAATTTCCTTGAGAAACGTGGTATTTGTGCTTAATACACAATGTTAGGCACACCACAACAAAATGGTGTCAAAAAGGCATAATGGAACCTTAATGGATCCAACAAATATGGTTAGGAGTATGTTAAGTAATTCATATTTACTTGTATCGCTGCAAATGTATGTTTTAAAAACTATCATGTATTTATTGAACATGGTTCCTAGTAAAGTTGTTCAAAACTCCTTTTAAGTTATGGAAAAATAGGAACCCAGTTTGAGACACCTAGATGAAAGAACAATCAATGAATATTTCATTGGTTATCCAGAAAAATTAAAAGGGTATATGTTTTATTGTCCTATTCTTGGTACAAGAATTGTTGAAATTAAAAATGTTCAGATCATTAAGAATGGTGAAACTAGTAGGAGTGAAGATTCACAAAATGTGGAGATTAAGGAAGTTAGAGTCTACGTTCTTATAGCTAGTACCTCTTATTCAAGATTTGTTGTTTCCTATGTTGTAGAACCACACAACAATCAAGAACAACAACAAATTAATGATCATGAAGTTAAAATTGAGTCGGTAGTAGAATGACTACAAGAAATAGTATTAAGAAGATCTGACAGAGAAAGAAAGTCTTTTATTTCTAATGATTATGTGGTTTATCTACACGAGTCAAAAATGACTTAAGTATCGTAATGACTCAACTTCATTTTCAGAAGCCATTAATGGTGATAATTATGATAAGTGGTTAGATTCTATGAATGATGAGCTTAAATCAATTACACAGAATGATGTATGGGATTTCCAAAAGGATGCAGCAAATTTAGGTGTAAATGGGTCTTTAAGACTAAACGTGATTCTCATGACAATATTGAACGTTACAAGGCCTGACTTGTTGCTAAAGGTTTTACTAAAATGATGGCATTGACTACAAGGAAACATTTTTGTCTGTTTTTAAGAAATATTCCTTTAGAATTATCATGACATTAGTAGCTCATTATGATCTTCAATTTCATCAAATGGATGTTAAATCTGCCTTTTTAAATGGGGATTTATAAGAGAATGTTTATACAGACCATGGACAAAACAATGAGGTTCACTAAAGAAGGAAAGGAACACATGGTATGTAAACTTAACTAATCAATATATGGACTTGAGCAAGTTTTTCAACAATGGTATCTTAAGTTCAATGATATTATTGTGTCCTTTGGATCTAAGGAAAAACTATTGATCGGTGTATATATCTGAAGGTTAGTGGGAGCAAGTTTATATTTCTGAATGTTGATGATATCTTGCTTGCGATTAATGATCTTGGTCTATTAAGTGAGACTAAGAGGTTTCTCTCTAATATAACTTCGAAATGAAAGATATGAGTGAGGCATACTATATGATAGGAATAAAAATATTTTTTGATAGATCACAAGGATTGTTAGGTTTGTCTTAGAAAGCATATACTAATAATTTTTTAGAGAGATTCATAATCGATAAATGTTCAGCATCTACCATTACAATATAGAAAGGAGACACGTTTAGTCTCATGCAATGTCCAAAGAATTATTTGGAATGGAAACATATGGAAAATATCCCATATGCATTTGTTGTTGGGAGTTTGATGTATGCTCAAACATGTACGAGATTAGATATTAGCTTTGTAGTTGGCATGTTTGGTAGATACTAGAGTAATGCAGGAGTCGATCAATGGAAAATTGCAAAGAAAGTTTAAGATACCTACAAGGAACAAAAACTCACATGCTTACTTATAGGAAATCTAATCACCTTGAGGTGATAAATTATACAGATTCATACTTTGTCAACTACATGGATATAAGAATGTCTACATTTGGTTATGTGTATCTTTTAGCCGGATGAGCGATTTCATATAAAAGTGTGAAACAATCTGTCGTTGTTGCATCCACCATGGAAACTGAATTTGTGGCATGCTTTAAGGCCATAGTTCAACCTAATTAGTTGTAGAACTTTATTTCAGGACTTGGAGTAGTCGACAACATTGCCTAGTCACTGAAAATTTATTATGATAATTTTGCAGCAGTCTTATTCTTTAAGAAGAACAAGCATTCCAAAGGTGCTAAGCATATGGAATATAAATACTTTATTATTAAAGAAGAAGTTCAAAAACATAGAGTATTAATAGAACATATTAGTCTTGATCTTATGATTGTTAACACTTTAACAAAAAGGTTACCGCCCAAATTGTTTGTTGGCTGTATAGAGATAAATATATACTTAACATTCATTTAAATTTAGATTATTAAAATATACATAACATCTAAATTGGGACGTGATTTTAGACATCTCCATTTCTTGGGTAATTATATTTTTTTCTCATTTTCTTTTCTTGATAAACTTACCAAATGTCACATGGGTGTAATTATTATTAATAAGAGTAAGAATATATAAATACTAATTAAGAAAAATATATATAAAAATAGCAATTTAATTGATGAAGAAAGATTAAAAGATGGTTCCAATTAAATGAAAACAACTATTAATTGTCATTTTTCAATGTATTTAGTTAACACATTTTAAATTAGATATTAATTTAATATTGAACAAACCTGGGCCGAATCGTCAGCAAAAAGAAACGAACTAGACCGGGTTAGACCGCATTGGACCAAATCAAGCTGAGTTGATCTGAACCGAACCGATATGATCTGAATCGATCTAACCGAACCGATCCAAACCGAACCAAACTGAACTTTTAAAACACCTTGAAAAAAAAGGAGAAAATTAACACCCAATGGTTAATTTAAGGAAAATTTTACACTTTTATAATTAATATAGAGCAAAAGGAAAGTCGATTTGTAATGTGCGTAAAAAATGTCACACCCAAAAGTTTTTGTAGCATCAACACCACAATCGTAAGGTCTATCTTAAACAATTGAAACATAATGTTTTTCCCCAAATTAAATATAGCAAGTGCATAAACAATAACATAAACAAATTGTGTATACTTGCAATAAAAAAGCACCCAAAGGACAAGCTTGAATTGGTTTGTAATTACCCTTCACACAATTAATTATTTTGTCAAAGTGGAGAATATAGAGTTCCGAAATTGGTAAAAGTGTAATTATTTAAGATAAATATTATAAGAAGATGAGGAAAAAAAGTGAAATGGGAGTAGTGAATCATTGAGAATAAAAAAATGAGAATAATGCAAAAAGACATATAAGAGAAGGATAAAATGTTAGGGTTAAGGTTCAAAAAAAGACATACCAGTTGGGTAAGGTGTGAGGTGTTAGAATTGCACTGAAGGTGGTAAGGTGGGACGACGAGAGCAAGGGGGAAGGGGCGGCATGGCCTTATACGGCAGTAACGAGAATGAAAAACTCACGATCATTGTCTCAATGGTGGTGATTGAATTAAAAATTAAGTGTGCACGGTGTTTAGGATAAGAGGTCATTGAAGAAAAAGTAATAAATAAAATACAAAATCCAATTCGTGAGTAGTTAATCGATAGAAGTTTAATTTTTTAAAAATAAACTATAAAACAATATTGTTTTATTTTTATTATAATGTTCTTTTTTGCTTTAATATTTAATTTTCATTATAAATATTTTAGTTTTTTTTGTTACTTTAATATAATACAGATAATTATCATTAAGTTTAGTTAGATTAATTTTTTTCATCCCTAAAAGATAAAATAATTTTATAAAAATGAAATATTCTTAAATATAAAGAGAAAATAGAAGAAAAAAATCATAAAAAAATAACAGAAATAACGTACAACTAAAGGAATATCAAAGCTATTCATGAGACATATTGTTATTATATTGGTCAAGTCAATTTTATCAATATTTTTTTTTCAGAACAACAAATGCTTTCTTTTAATATCTTTTATTTTATTTTTTTAATTCCTTGATTATTTTTTAGCCTTTCATTACTTTTCGTTTTATTTTAGAAGGTCTAAATTGAACTTTTTACCATCTTGATTTATCTTAATAATTTCTTTTAAGGATACATTTTTATATGATTGGACGTACATATAATTTCATGCTATAATAATAGTAATCAAGTCCACTATTACGAGCGATATTAATCTATATCCCAATGCAAATGTTAAATTTTGTCTAAAATAATTACAAATCTCTTATATAGTGGCAAAATATTGAGGGTAAAGATCTAAAATTTAGAAACCATTTTGAAAATTTCATTTAACAGACAACAACTAGATAGCCAAATCAAAGAGATGAAGAAGCACATGACAAAGTTTTTTTTTTCTTTTTATCAGCAAGCACGTGACAAAGTAAATGCAATAAGTATGAAGGAAGGAAATCTATAATAGATTTAGAGGTTATTCAACAAGTAATTATAAAATATTTACAAGAAAAAATGAAAAATACATTTTCCACTATATTAAAATAACGTTAATTGATTATTGATTGTGTCTATTCTTTATATATTTCTTTTTATATATCATCATAGATGAATAGAAAAGACTTTTTCTTTATGCGCTCTTATGATTTCTAGCAAGAGTCTCGTGTTTTAAAACAACCTTCTACCCTTCCTAAAGGGACTTCAAGATTACCTATTCAAAAAGATTTTTGGAACAAGCTTTATGAAATTCTAAGAACATGATTTCCAAAAATGAACATGATTTTGAAATAGAATTTCTGAAACATATGAAATACATTTTGTAAAGAGCTTTCTAGACCAGAATTTTGAAAATAAGCTTTCCTGAACATATGAGATACTTTTTTAGATGAAATTTTTAGAACAAACTTTTCAAAACTTATAAGATGCATTCTGGTATAGAATTTCAAGAACAAGATCTCCGAAACAAATTATTCAGAACGAGTTTTCTTGAACAAGCTTTGCACAAATTATCACCGGTTTACACTCTTCTTATTGCTTCCTCTCAAAAGGACTGCAACAATAATGGAGAATGGAGGTGCAGTGACAATGATGACGGATGCGGAGGCGCGGTAGCCGTAGTGGCATTGTTCAACGAGTAAAGGTATTTTAATAGTATACTTGTATTATTATTATTATTATTATTATTATTATTATTATTATTCTTGTTATTATTATTACTAGCGTACACACAGACGTTGTCGTGCCTGTATACACATCTTTTAAATATACGTGATATTATATTAATAGGTGATGATAATGTAATGTTATTAAGTTAATATATAAAATAAAATTATATTTATTAAAAATAGAGTGAAATATATCAGAAAATATAAGAGAATAATTGTTCATAAATAGAGAAAAAGAGAAGAGCATAGATAGACAATTTTATAAAAAAGTTTGTAAAAGTAAATGTGAATTTTCAAAAATTTAATAAATAATTATATTTTAAAAGGTAAAATTGGTATTTTGAAATGTGGACATAAAAGAGGGAATCCTCTTTATATATTGTTATAGATTATTATTATTATTATTATTATTATTATTATTATTATTATTATTATTATTATTATTATTCGCCAAAACACAAGCGCGGTCACGCTTGTGTTGTGTGTTCGCACTTTTTGATTTTCATAGAGATTTGAGTTAAGATTAATAAAAAATATATAATTAATTTTTAAAATATTTGTCAACATTTAAAATTAGAAAAATAAAATATGTATACAAAAAAAGTTTTTAAAATAACTTTTAAAGATAAAAGTGATTTTTAGAATAAAGGTTAAAAATAAACTATTTATAAAATAATTAACTTTCAAAAGTATATTACATATTAAGAAAAGAAGATAATTACATATTAAGAAAAGAAGATAACGCTAAAATTACTATATTACCCATTTTCTTTTATTGACACGTGTCATTAGAATTAGTTCTTTCGTCATTTTAAAACTTTGGTACAGAAGGACCCGGGTTCAAATCCCACAAAAGTAAATTGGTTTTTATTTTTTCATTTATTTATTGTTTCAACTATAATATCTATTGTCTATTATATCTATTATATTTATTATCTATTACATATTAAGAAAAGAATATACTAACAAAATTACTACATTATCCATTTTCTTTTATTAACACGTGTCATAAAAATTAGTTTTTTCGTCATTTTAAAACTTTGGTACAAAAGGTCCCGGATTAAAATCCTACAGAAGTCTATTTATTTTTATTTTTTTCATTTATTTATGATTTCAACTATAATATATATAACAATATATAAATGGTATTCCTCTTTTTGTGTCCACATTTCAAAATACCAATTTTACCCTTTAAATATAATAATTTATTAAATTTTAAAAATTGACCGTTACTTTTACAATGTTTTTATAAATTCGGTTATTTCTTCTTCTTCTTCTCTTCTTTTTTATTTATCAATGATTATTCTTTCATCCGTTCAGATATACTTCACTTTATTTTTAATAAATATAATTTTAGTTTATATAACAAATTAATAATATTACAATATTATCACTTACTAATATAATATCACGCATATTTAAAAAATATATACACAGGCGCAAGCCTGTGTTTATGCTAGTTAATTATAAGTAATATTATTATTTGTAATATTTTTATAAGTGTTAGTATTTCTAATTATTAATAATATTATTATTATTATGAATATCATTTGTAGAGATAATATTAAAATTATAACAAATATTAATATTATAATAATAATAATATATATGTTACTATTATATATTATTACTGTTAATATTATTAACATTATTAGCAGTAAAGTTATTACTGTTATTAATAATATTAATATATAATATATTAATTTTATAATAATATAGTATTGACGTGAGAAAAGAAATACTAGAAAAAATATTATTATGTTTTTATTAGTATTAATGTTATTATTGTTACTATTATTAATAATAGTTGTTATTATTATGATCATTAATAAGAATTATAATTAAAAACTATAATTATTATATTATTATTATAATTACTATCGTATCTAATTTAAAAAATTGGTATTTAAAAAATATTATTTGTTCATTACCATAATAATAATAATAATTATTATTAATATTATTTTTATTATCTATAGTTATAATATATATATATATATATAAATATATATATATATATATATAAAATTTTTATTATTATTATTATCATAATTATCAATTATAATTAATGATCATTATTACTATTAATCACAAGTATTATTATCATTATTATTAATTATAATTATTTCTATTATTATTATTATATTATTATTATTATTATTAATATTAAGAACTATAATTAATATAATAGGTGTTATTTGTTATGAAATAAAGTGAATAACAGAGAGAATAATAGATGATAGAGAAAATAAGAAACAATATAAAATATAGAATGAGAAAATATAGAACAACTTATTTGTGTATTATTATTGAAAGGAAGAATCCTATTTATAGATACAATATGTAATCCATAAAGGAAACAAATCAACATCAACTTAGTTAATACAAATATTTACATAAAGAGTAATGAATCATATGAGTATCAATCATATGAGTAGATGTATCAAATCAATGGACAATCATTAATTCATAACACTCCCCCTTGAGTGTCCATTGATAAAAAAATGTGTCTCGTTAAAACCTTACTAGAAAATACCCTTTGGGATAAAAAAAAAACTAGTGAAGGAAAAAGAGTACAACATTTTGTATTCTTTAATACAATATTGTTCATCACATATTTTATTTCTCCCCCTCATGTAAACTTACATCATTAAGGTGATAGAGTCCGAATTTGTGAATCATTTGCTCAAAAGTTCTTGGCAAACACTTCATAAATAGACATGCCATATTTTCATATGAATGAATTTTTGGATATCTATATCATCCTTTCAGTTGAACAATACATTATTGTCTTCATATATGGTTGTTGATTCCATCTTTGTCGAGGATAGTCACAAGTTTCTTGCACATGTTGAATTATAGACCTTAACCAAACATATTCACAACTTTCCTCGTAATTATGTATGATTAGACGATGTTGCTACTATGGTTTGTTTCATATACCTTCACGAAATCATTGTGCTACCACATGTGAACAAACATCTTGTTTGTGATCAACCATTATGACATTGTGAGAATATGTAAAATAACATGCATATACATAACCCATTGGTCTGAATCTGAATCCTTTGGGTGGAATAAGCTCATATTCGTAGTACCCTTAAAGTAACGAAGTATATGTTTTACTCCAAACCATTTTCTTCTTGTAGTTGAAGAACTATATCTTGCTTAACAAATTTATAGCAAATGCAATATTAGATCGAGTATAATTAGCAAGATACATTAGTGTTTCTATGACACTAAGATATGGTGCTTCTAGACCAAGAAGATCTTCATCATTTTCTTTAGGTCTAAGAAGAGTCTTTATCAACATCTAACGACCTCACAACTATTGGAGTGCATAATGAACATGACTTGTCCATTTAGAACATTGTATGCACCTTAATTATATAAGCATCTTGACGTATAAAAAAACTTTTATTTAAATACTCAATTTCTAATTTCAAATAAGACTTTGCCCTTCAAAGATCATTCATCTCAAATTATTTCTTTGAGTAATCAATTGCCTTTGTGAGCTCATTAGGAGTTCCAACAATGTTTATGTCATTTACATAAACAATAATTATGGCAAATTCATTTTTGGATATTTTCATATAAATACAAAAACAAATAGGATCATTTCTATATCCTTCTTTTAATAAGTACTCAATAAGACGGTTATGTCACACACGCCCTGATTGCTTTAATCAATAAAAGAGCATGATCAATTTTATTGAATAACCCTCTTTAGAATTTGTCTTGTTGGGCAAATAAAATCCTTTAGGCATTTTCATATAAATATGATTCTCAAAAGAACCATACGAATAGGTTGTAACATCATCCATTAGATGTAAATGCAAACCTTGTTATGCAACTAGGATAATTGAATACTGCAATGTTGTTGCATCCAATACTAGTGAATATGTTTTTTCACAAATCAATACAAGGTTTTGTGAACAACCTTGAGCAACCAATTGTGCTTTATATCTAACAATTTCATCATTCTTAATTTGATTTTTGCACAAAAATCCATATGTGCCCAACGGGTTTCACAACTTCGGGTGTGCGAACTACACATCCAAAAACTTTTCGTTTAGCAAGCAAATATAATTATGCCTCTTTGCATATTTTCATTTTGGTCAATCTTTTCTTTGTCGACAATCTTCAATGATCATTGGTTATTGATCCCCATTGTCATTCATACCATTCATCGCTATATTATATGTAAAAGTTTCGTCAATGTTGATTTCATTTTAGTTCCATATTATATGATTCATGACATAATTTATTAAGATCTCATCATTTTCAACAATTTCAGGTACCTAGGGTTCTTCTAGAACCAAACCATTAATTATGTCAAATGAATCTTTTGCGATTTCAACCTTTTCGATTAGGTCATTTTGCATTTTGGCTCCCTTTCTCATTCAAGAGTTTTTATCTTTGGAACCAATAGGCTTACCACGCTTCAAGCGTGTCTTTGGAATTAACAAGTCTACCATGCTTCAAGCGTGTTATGAAATAATAAGTCAAACTGTAAATAAGTCTCTTGTTGGTAATTCAAGATATTTTATTATTGAGGGAAGATCATATCCAACATATATTCTCAATCATCTCTAAGGACCCATCATAGTCCTTTTTTTTGTGGGGAAATTGAAACATATACACCACACTAAAAAATTCTTACATGAGAATATTAGGTCACTGACCAAAAACCAACTACAAAATAGAGTATTTATGATAACTTATTGGCTTGATGTGAATCAATAATGCAACATGCGAAATTGTGTATTTCCAAGTAGCCATTGGAAGATTAGCTCTCGTAAGTAATGATCTTGCAATCAATTTTAGACATTTTAGTAATGATTTCGCAAGTCTATTTCGAGTGTCAACATGTGCTACTGGATTCTTAACTTCAATTCCAATTGATATACGATACTCATAAAAAGCATGAGATGTAATTTCACCAGTATTATCAAAATAGATTTTCTAAATCGGATAATCTGGGAAATGAGCTCTTAATTGTACTAATAACTTTGCAATTACTTGATTGCGAGTTGATAATAAACAAATATGTGACCATCTAGTTGATGCATCAATTAAAACCATGAAATATATAAATGTTCCACATGGTGGGTGTATTGGACCACAAATATCACCCTGTATTCATTCTGAAAATGAGATTGACTCATTTTTAATTTTTCTGATGATGGTTTAATTATCAACTTCTGTGAATGTATAGTACATGAGAACTCATTGGTCTGAAGAAGTTTCTTGACTCTTAAGTGGGTGTCAACATGAGTTTTTGAACCCTTTTTTTCGCATCATAATAGATCCAGGATGACTTAACTTATCATACCAAACAAGGTATTCATTTTGATTCGTAAACTTCTGGTTTACCATGACATGCCTTTTAATTGTACTAATATATGCGTAGTACAAATCATCCAACTGATCATGTCAAACAAGACATTCATTTTGATTCGTAAACTTCTAGTTTACCATGACATGCATTTCAATTGTACTAATATATATGTAGTATAAATCATAAGAGAATGTTGATAATTTCTCCAATATACATTCTTTTTCAACTCAATCGTAGAGATATAAAGATATGTCATATCCTTTTCATTGTTTGTCTCAATATAATATCCATTTAGACAAATATCCTTGAAACTTAATAAGTTTCTATTCAAATATATTTGTAGTACTATAAATAATACTAACATTGATGTCTCGCATTATCAAACAAGAAAAAGATTTATTACTCTTGAGAATTGTATAAGTTGTTGCACTATCAATAAGACACATCTTTTGGTACAGTGCAAACATTCATTTTTCATATAAACATAAATATCAATATGAGATTTTTTTTAACACTCTCATAATCAATAAAGTGATCAATTCTTCCATTTGATTTAGCAAAGAAAATAATAAAATCAAGATGAGTAGCATCCATATGGCCATAATCAGAATCACCATCTTCATAAGCAAAATGTGTTTATATGTTCTTCTCATTATTTGTAAGATGCTTTTGTGTACAATAAGTACAACTCAAATGGCCTTTACCACCATAATGATATTATTTACTTTCATCTTTTTTGTCAATATTTTCACATTTTCTTTTTCTCTTTTTCACATTATTGTGGCACTTTTGGTGACAAAATGTGTCTTTGAAATTTTTTTTATAACCATGTCCATAATCAATATCACGATCATGAAAATATAAATCAAATGTTGCTGCATTCACTTCTGGGAATGAAGTATAACCAATTTGGATAAATTTCATGATTTTCTATCAAAAGCTCATTACTTTGTTTAGCCATACAAAGGCATGAAATAAATTCATAATATTTATTGCTGCATTCACTTCTGAGAATGGAGCAGATTAGGCAGATATCATGATTTTTCATCAAAAGCTTTATTGATTTGTCTAGCCAGTCATACGTAGGCATGAAATAAATTCATAATATTTGTGAAATCTTTTTTTTTTCACAATATTTTTGTCGCATGAGCAAATTAGTTACTTAGATGCTTTATTTCTTTATTTAATGGTATCCCAATATCCATTGCATCTAAATGTATTTCAACATTTAAAATCCAATATAAGGAATTCTTCCTTGTAATATCAAGGGTCACAAATCCAAATTTTACAATGTTTCGCGTGTTTAGAACTAGCATATAAAATAATAATAATAATAATAATAATAATAATAATAATAATAATCAAAATAATAATAATGATCACCGTCATAATAAAAATAAAAATAATAAGACAGAGATGAAAATTGATAAATTC
>Ga0214545_1001647_pt1:0-22500 | contig 42124 bp, 20 predicted proteins | sample CNSS4metaG_FD_160064 | JGI IMG/M metagenome (GOLD analysis project Ga0214545, IMG submission 160064) | Root nodule microbial communities from cowpea collected in UCLA plant growth center, Los Angeles, California, USA - CNSS4 | ecosystem: Host-associated > Plants > Roots > Nodule | place... | reverse complement strand
TTTTTATAAACCTTTAATTTATGGGTTAATGGTTTTTATGGCTAACGACTATATTCTTATTATTAATTTACTTCTTTGTCTCCTTTTGCTACCTATAAATATCACCTAGGTGCATAGGAAAAGACAGAACAAAACAATAACAACAACATAGACAGTAAACACTAGAGTTTTTTTTCTTAAAAGTGTTCTTCTTTTCTTCTCTATATTATCTTTAAGACAGTGGTGTTCATAAGGTTTGGAGATCCTTCGCTGCACTCGATTTAACGGGTTGTTGTATCTTGGGAGAGAAACGCATATGATAAGAAACACATATGATTGTGTACTGTGTATTTGTTTAGCCTTGTGCAGTAGGGGCGTTTTCTCTGTAAGGATAGCGCTATGTGTGCCTCAACCCAGAATATTTCTACTCCTTACCTTTTGTCTTTTATTTATTATTGTTATTATAATTGTTGATCTCTGATTAATTTAATTGTTTTATATATTGTCTTAGTATTATTATTGATTTAATAATTATTATGATATTATTTCATATTTATATTTTTATTAGTATTATTTGAGTAATCATTTTCTAACATTCTTAGAGAGAAAACTTATTATCTTGTTATTTATATTTTTTGATTACTCATCTGTATTCATTTCTAAAATTAAAAATAATATAGAGCTGAAGACTGAAAAACACATTTTATGAACTAATGTGTTTGTTATGGCTATAATCAAATGAGTTTCAACTAAGCCTAAAAATTTATGTGTATAATTGTTTCTATTTCTATTGGTAACAATAAATGAAATTATGGATAAATGATATATTTGTGATGATTTGTTTGAGTTAAGTTCATTTATCTTGTAATAAAATATTTAGTAACTTTTTCTTTGGTTATTACAAATGTTGAAAGTTGTGTTATATGACATGCTATTATTATAATTGTTGAGAAGTTTGGTTAAAGACCATTCATATTATAAAATTTTGAGGTTCAAAATTAATTAAATAGAGAAGTGATGATACATGTCTTTACAAATGAGTTTTTTTTTATGTAAAATTCATGGTATAATTCATTAAGCAACATTTTCATATGGTGTTAATGAAATGATGCAGTGCAGCGAAAGAAAAAAAAATGCTTTTATTTGAGATGGTAAATGTTATGCTTCAAGTTCTAGTTTGCCTAACATTATATTAATGAAATTTTATATTCTACTTACCATATTTTGGACACAGAAGATTGTGATAAAACTTTTTATGAGTTATGAAAGAAAAATATAACCACATTTAAAATATTTCAAAGTGTAGGAGTGTCTTGCAATGGTTAATATACCTGTTAATAAAAAAATCTTGGTTATATATTATAAAGTGAATAAATATATACCTCACTGTTTTGCCATCTAGTGTAATCTTATTTTTGTTTTTTCTAGTTATGACAATATGTCCAATTTATTGAGATTATTGAATGATATATATTAATGTGAATTGGATATTGATTCTAGTGGCACAATATCAACTATTGGTTATGATTATGTTTTAACCTTGGATGAAGGTGTACTATCATGGAAATATGTTAAAAATTTGTTGTTGTTCTATCATGATCTACTATGCAAGCATAAATTATTTCTATTTTCAATGCATCCTGACAATCAAATTGTTATATTTAAAGTTTTTAGTAAAAATGTCAATGAAATTGACATATGAGAATGAGAGACAAAATATATTAGAAACTTAATCACTCATGATATTATCTCTCTTGACTTGTCAGGTCAGAAAGAAATATTGTAGATCTGCTTATCAAAGGGTTGATGCAACAACAATAAGTATTTGAGTCGTCGAGGGGAATGAGATTATAGCCCATAAATTAGTTGCAACAATGGACACCCATCTCCACATGAATGAAGATCTCATGGAATGGAGTTCAATGGGTAACAACGAAGTTGTTGTTGACTAAAGTACACCAAACAATTTGATTAAATTATATGTCTCATTCCTATGACGAGGTGTACTATAAATTGTGGCAATAATAAGGTTGAGGTATGTGCATTATTATGCTTATTTTATAAAATACCTCTTAATAAACCCAATGACAATTATTGTAGGGGTGTGTGTCACAAACCATCCTTTGAGGGTTTACCTAGTGAGTGTGATGGTGGGGCCGCCATTGTGAGACATGGGCAAGTCTCTAAGTGACACTCATGAAACAAGATAAATGCACAAGGCCGAACGTGCACCCACTGATTAGAACCTACGGGAACACCGATATTGTATGTGTTATCTACTAAAACCCGATCACCGGGGATGTAGTTCAAGGCAATTAAGTCTCTGCATTTTCTCGGGTGGAAGTTTATAAGCACTAGGTGTAAGGGTCAGACCTGGAAAGTTCCTTACACTGAACTACAATATTTTATTTTAAAAGATAATATTTTTTTTTAAATTATGTGGGGGATTGTTAGAAATATTTTAATATAATTTAAAAAATAAATAATAAAAATAAAAATTCTACTGTTATTCATGTTTTTATAAACCTTTAATTTATGGGTTAATGGTTTTTATGGCTAACGGCTATATTCTTATTACTATTTACTTCTTTGTCTCTTTTTGCTACCTATAAATACCACCTAGGTGCATAGGGAAAGACAAAACAAAATAATAACAACAACATAGACAATAAACACTAGAGTTTTTTTCTTAAAAGTGTTCTTATTTTCTTCTCTATATTATCTTTAAGACAGTGGTGTTCATAAGGTTTGGAGATCCTTCGCTGCACTCGATCTGACGGGTTGTTGTATCTTGGGAGAGAAACACATATGATAAGAAACACATATGATTGTGTACTGTGTATTTGATTAGCCCTGTGCAGTAGGGGCATTTTTTCTCTAAGGATAGCGCTATGCGTGCCTCAACCCAAGATATTTCTACTCCTTACCTTTTGTCTTTTATTTATTATTGTTATTATAATTGTTGATCTCTGATTAATTTAATTGTTTTATATATTGTCTTAGTATTATTATTGATTTAATAATTATTATTATATTATTTCATATTTATATTATTATTAGTATTATTTGAGTAATCATTTTCTAACACTATAATTATTTAGTAAAATTGATTAATTGCACCATATTGTGATATCATTTTTATTTATTATATTCAAAACTGAATTTACTACTTCATTATTTTAATAATGACATTTACAACAATATAACATAATTTTCATGATAGTTATTATTTTATTTTTATATTATTATTATTATTATCATTATTATCAACTATAACTATAATTATTAATATTATTATCAACTCTAACTATAATTATAATAATAGTAATTATTAACTATAATAATTATTATTATTATCAACTATAAATATTATGATCATTATTACTATCAACTATTATTACTATCAACTATAAGTATTATTATCATTATTATTAACTATAATTATCCCTATTATTATTATTATTATTATTATTATTATTATTAATAAGAACTATAATTACTATAAAAGTTATTATTGTTATAATATTTTTTGTTATTATGGTTAGATACACATCTTACTTTTTAATTACTTGACTTTTTATTTGTTTTGTTGTTTATTTATTTTTATATTTGAACAATTATTTCAATTCAAAAAATTAGTTACTAAAATTAGCAAAATAATAAAACTGAATAATAATTTTTTTATTATAAATAATTATTTAAATTTAAAATATAATAATTAAGAGAATAAAATTGAAAAAACAAAAAATGACTAAAAAATGTTTATCTCTTTATATATGTAGTTGTATTATTATTATTATTATTATTATTATTATTATTTTTATTTTTATCACTATGTGATATTGTTATATTATTATTATTGTTAGTATAGTTAGACACATATTTTACTTTTATTTACTATGAGATCATATCTCAATAACTTGCACTTTTTATTTATTTTGTTGTTCATTTTATCTTTATATTTGTGTAATTATTTGAATTAAAAAAATAGTTACTAAAATTAGTAAAATGATAAAACTGACAAATAATTTTTTATTATAAATAATTATTTAAATTTAACAAATAATATTATAGTTAGACATGCATCTTAATTTTATTTACTACGGGATAGTTGAATTACTTGTCTTTTTTATTTGTTTTGTCATTAATGTTTATCTTTATATATAATTATATATTATTATCATTAGCATTAGCCTTAGTATTAGCATTGACATTAATATTTATAGCATAAACATTATTATTATTATTATTTTCATTAGTTTGTTATTATTGGTATTATTATTATTATTATTATTATTATTATTATTATTATTATTATTATTATTATTATTATTATTATTATTATTATTATTATTATTCGTAGTTGTGTTATTATTATATTTTTTTAATTATAAAAAATGTTTTTTTACTAAATAATTATGCTAAATAGATTTTTGATCTTTTAAAAATCTTATAATTTATATTAATATTATTATTAGTATTTTAATGTTTAAATAAATATGATAACAATTATATTATTATTCTAAAAGGATTTGAAAAAAAAAACAAAAAAAAAACATTTGTATAGGCATGGATCACACACTACTATAATTATTTCCTAAAATCAAATAACTGCACCATACTATGATATTAATTCTATTTATTATATTTAAAATTGAAATTATTATCGCATCACTTAGATTTACTACTTCATTACTTTAATAATAACATTTACACCAATATTCATGATATTTTATTACATAATATTTTCACTACTTTATTATTTTAATATACAAAATAAAAAAAAATAAAACATGTGGGTACGCACAGATCAATCTACTAGTTTATAATAAAAAGAAGTTACTTAATGATATTTAGGAATGACAACGGGACGGGGCGACCACATGTTTCACTATTCTATACCCATTTTCGTAGAAAAAATTCATCTCCATCTCCAAACCCAATAGATATCAAACTTTTGTCGAATCCCCATCCTCATCAGGTAACATGTATAATCTCATACCCATACTCATACCCGTTTTTTTACTACTTCAATATTAATTTTAATTGATTTTTATAAAATAATAAAAGATAATGGTAAAGAAACATAATATTATCAAATATTCAATATTATAAGGATTATTATTTCTTCGATATCAAATATTTTAAAATAAACTATAATTGTTTATATTTTAGATTATAATACCAAATAAAATTTCATGAGAACCAAAACATTTATTAAATTTGTAAATATTAATGAAACATAGTTGATAAATTTAAAAATATTTTTTTAAAAATATAAAAGGAAAACAAATATTCAAATTAAAATATATTTTAAATGTTTCTATACTACAATCTTTTAAATTCTAATGAATCATTTTTTATACACTAACTAATAAAAGTTATAATACATCATTTGATCAAAATGATACAAAAAACAAATAATAATCATAATAAAAGTTTAAAATAAATTATAATTATTTACATTTTAGATTATAATACCAAATAAAATTTCATGAGAACGAAAACGTTTATGAAATTTGCAAATATTAATGAAATATAGTTGATAAAATTTAAAAATATTTTTTTAAAAATATAAAAGGAAAACAAATATTCAAATTAAAATATATTTTAAATGTTTGTTTACTTCAATCTTTTAAATTCTAATGAATCTTTTTTTATACACTAATAAAAGTTATAATACATCATTTGATCAAAATGATACAAAGAATAAATAATAATCATAATAAAAGTTTAAAATAAATTATAATTATTTACAATTTAGATTATAATAATACCAAATAAAATTTCATGAGAATCAACACATTTATTAAATTTGCAAATATTAATGAAAGCTAGTTGATAAAATTTAAAAATATTTTTTAAAAAATATAAAAGGAAAACAAATATTGAAATTAAAATATATTTTAAGTGTTTGTTTCCTTCGATCTTTTAAATTCTAACGAATCTTTTTTTTATACACTAATAAAAGTTATAATACATCATTTGATCAAAATGATACAAAAAACAAATAATAATCATAATAAAATTTTAAAATAAATTATAATTGTTTACATTTTATATTATAATACCAAATAAAATTTCATGAGAACCAACATATTTATTAAATTTGCAAACATTAATGAAAGCTAGTTGATAAAATTAAAAAATATTTTTTAAAAAATATAAAAGGAAAAAAAATATTCAAATTAAAATATATTTTAAATGTTTGTTTACTTCAATCTTTTAAATTCTTATGAATCTCTTTTTTATACACTAATAAAAGTTATAATACATCACTTGATCAAAATGATACAAAGAACAAATAATAATCATAATAATAAAATTTTAACATAGATATTGTATCTTTTGAACTTCAATTATGTTGGATGTTGATAAAAATAATATTCATGACAATTACATTAAATTTTTATATTGTAGTAAATAAAAGTTATTTATACAATTATATAGTGAAAAAATTATAGTATGATTGATAATGAGTTAGAAAATAAAAAATAATTAGATAAAATATATCGAAATAGTATTCTACATAATAGAAATAAACAACAAATAAAATTATTAAAAATTAACAAATGTTTAGAAACAATTTGAGAGACTATTGAAAGAAATTGTACAAAGGAAAACAAATGTATAATTAAGAGTATGATAAGATGAAAAATACCTTAGAGATCTAAGAAAACTTTTCAAATATCAACATATATACTCAATGGTTGAGAAATAACAAAAATTGTTTCAACGAAACAAAAAAATTCTTCAAATGAAAAAACAAACTAATAATAATAAGTAAAGGATTTTTTTTTTATATATTACATACTTAAATTGAGAGTATTAAACATTCTCATGTGAAAGGAAAATACACAATAAATAAAAATAATAATAGAAATATTCAAATGTGAGACATAAAAAAAATTTTAATTGACATACATCTTTTTAACATAATTATATAAAAATTGTGAAAAGATGAAAAATATAATTGAGATGCAAACACTACTAGAAATTCTCATATTACATGAGATTTTTCTTGCTAATTTGTTAAAAAAATTTGCAAGAAAAGAATTTTTATACCATTTTTTCTAAGAATTTTAATTGACAAGTAATTCCTTCATGGGTAAATATTTCTTACAAAATTATAAAATTTGTAAGTATTTCCTACAAAATTTGTTGCGAAAAGTGTTTTATACAAAATATTTTGCAAGAAAATCGGTAACAATTTCTTGAATTTTTTTTTTCACAACAAAATGTGCAAGTATTTCCTACAAAAAAGTTTTCAAAACAAAATTGGCAAGAAATATGAATTTTTTTAGTAGTAGAATAAGTTTCATGACAAACCAGATAATTAGAAGAAATAAAAAATAATAAGTATATATATATATATATATATCATTACTTAATTAATTGTGAATATTTTAATAATTTAAATGGGGACGAGTATTATGACGGAGATATGTACATCCATCCCCATACCCAATTGAAAAAGTCGGGGATTCCCCATATCCATACTCATACCCAGTTAATGCGAGGATTCTCCGTCAAAACGGGGACGGATTCAGATGATACCCATATGGATTAATTTATTTGCCATCTCTAATGATATTTTTATGGTAATATAAATATGTGTTTAATTTAATCACAAATGTAACATAGATATTAAATTCATATTAGAAGGGTAACATCATAGTATTTTTTATTGGTTCTTTTTAAAGAACTAATTTATATTTTACTTTAATTATTGTTTTTTTTATATGTAATAGATTATGATCATTAAAGCTAAATTCTAAAAGGGTTAATGCCTCCAAGTCTATTAATGTTGGACAATTTGAAGTAAGTACAAGTACATATGTAACATGCTTTTCTAAAATTAAATCATCATTTTGAAGATTGTTGTTGATTTACCTCTACTAATTTTTAGTTGAATATGTTGTTAAGAGCATAATTTAACATTCTATTAATTCCAAATTTTCAAAAAAAAATGGAAAAGTTAATGGTATTTGAAAATTTGTTTGACATTTAATTTTCTCCCCCATATTCTAAGCTTTGTAGAAAACGTGCAAAATATTTTAAGGTTGAAACAACTATATGTTTATGTCAGAAAATTCCATTACAAGTTAAAACTTGAAAAGATATATTTGAAGATGATTTGAGTGCAATGTGGAAGCATACGAAGGTTAGTATAATTTTATTAGTTTAAACGTAAGATTTAATTTATATATTTACATATTTGTAATTTGTTCTAAAACTTATTTGGCAATTACTATTTCATACTTATGATGCAATTGGTTTGATGAAAGAAAATAAAAAGTATCCAATGAAACAATTTCACAAAAGCAATATAGAAATAAACATCATCGTCTCTATCGAGCAAACCTTAAAAACAAAGGTAGACCAAGTGATGTACCTCTTGAAGATTGGAATTGGTTGATAAATAACAAATGGGATGATTCTATATTTAAGATAAAATTATTTTTTATAATATATCTTAAATTTGAATTTGACTTTTTTTGTTTACTTGTATAGCTTAAATTAGGTTATGCATAATTATTCTATGAGGTACTTTTTGAGTGACATACTATCATTTCATTTGAATCTTTAATTATTTGGTTACATCATATTCATAACAATCTTAGCGTTGTCACATATTTATATTGTTAATTATTCTCTCAACATTGTCCAAAATCATTTAAAGAATGTGGGTAGTATACGGGAGAAATTAAAAAAGCACCACTAGTGCAAAAATAGCATTTTATAACGACTTATTATGCTGGTTATAATTCATCATGCATAATAACTTATGTGGTGGCATAATTGTAAATATAACTAGAATTTTTATGCCAATTATTACTAGAACAAACATAGAAAGTAGACACAATGACATTTTTGTAATAAAGTAAAATGATTTCTATTCAGTCATCACTATAATCGACATAGAATGTGGGTGCGGTGACAATTTCGTAATAAAGTAGAAGAATGTAATTATACATAGAATCGACATAGTAAGAAGGTGCATATAACATGCATAAAATCTTTAATTTTCATCTTCCCCCTTCTCCAGCTTGCGTTGCACTTCATTGTTATGCTCTCAATATTCTCCTCCCTCGCACTGCTTTCCTTTTCGTTGGTGGATCTCTTCTTTTCCCTCACACTACATTTGGTTGTCGCTCCGATCATCTCCCTCTCATTGGTGGTTACTTTCGTTCTCATAGAGGTTGCTCTCGCTAGTGTGGCTCTCGTAGACCCATAGTGCTCGCAATCACTCTCGTAGATGTTGGATTAGGGTTTGGGTATATCCTATCTCGAAGGCACTCCATAGGTTTTAGTCTTTGCCGTAGTGGTGTCGTTATCCTTTGTTGTTGTCTTCTCCCTCTCCCTCACTTTGTTTTTCTTCCTTTGAATTCCAGGTTAGGAATTATGATTTATGAAATTATTTATTTGATAGCATATGGGTAACCATCCTCAATGAATCGCAAATACCCACACAAGATTCCATAATTTAGTAATAAGACAAATTAATACATATCGCCCAATGCTAACCCAAGAACGCCCAATGGTACCCAAACAGAAAGATCCCTAGGAGAAAAAATCAAACTCACGCCTAACAGTTTGGCCAACAATGAGCTCCTACACCTAGGGGTGAAGCCAACACATGACACATTAGGCCCTCTAGCTCTCTTAAATTTATATTCTAGAATTGCGCCCAATGGTACTTGCGAGACACCCAACACTAACTTTCATGTCAAGTGAACGCCCAACGACCTGGGTGTGGCGCCCAATGCCTGTCACTGGAGCTCATTGACTTGGTCATTTCGAAGTAACACTCAACGGTACATACTCAGTGTCCAACGTCATATTAGATGGTAGTGAGGATTGACAATTTTGCTTGTGAAATTGATTGAAATAAAACCCATTTTTCCTCTTTGCTAACTAAATTTGGTACCAAACCACTATAGAAAATATTTCCTTATCAGCCAATTTCTTAAACAAACTTGTCAATTCTTACCCATTTTAAAATAGATCACAATTCTAATGTACAACAACAATTCTTACATATAATTTCACACATTAAACCTAAGACACAATTCACTCAAGTCAAACTAGTGTTTATACCCCTAATTCAACAATTTCAAATATTATCACACACTTAAATTAAAAAATCAATTCAAAGAGTATCACACAATCAATTCAAACAATATAACTCATTTAGAAATTAGGATTAACTTCCCTTTCTTGGTAAAAACAACTCATTCTCGTACAAATGCTCTTTAGAGTTCTATCTAACACAAGATGACCTAACTAGAAATAAAGACCCCGATTAGAAATCTAAGCATATACTATTGAAAGGGGGAGCTACTTCAACTCATATGAAGATGGTTTTGATGATGTCCAAGTCCACACATCATGTGAATTGCTAATCTAGAATTAGTCTTGTTTTGTTAGATTATGCATTAGGGTGTTAGGACAAAAATATCATATGTAAAACAAGATAGCGTTGAGTTGTATTAACCATCAAACTCTTGCATGTGCATTCATAAATCGATTAGCTACTTAACTAATAGATTAGCTAAGGGTACTGCACTAAGGCAGTGAAAACACACTCACAATAATCTATTAGGTAAATTCCTAATTCATTAATGACTGCAGAGAACTATGTATAAAACCAGTTTCTAAAATCAATTTTAAGTGTGAGAAAAATTACAGAATTCTTGAGAAACATTATGAGAAACTGCCCTCTGAGATTTACAAAGTTCCTAAGCATTCTTCAGAGATCATTCAAGTAAAGATTCAAGAAGATTGATGGTGGATTCAACCTTGATGGGTCAAGCTTGGATCTAGGAGTCAAGTGCCAAATATGCACAACTACTAGGTGTATTCGTTTCTTGATTCTTTCTTATTATATTTCTTTTCATAGTTGATTCACTGTGTAAAGTGAAGGTCTAGGTGCAATTGTGTGGATGCATTGCTCCTAGGGGGAGTTCTTGATTTGTAGATCAAGCTTCTTAGTCTTTAGGGTTTTGAATTATATAGATGCTCTTGTAATTCTTGGATCTCTATTGAGTTAGTGGAATCCTCCTAAGTGGGTTTACTTAGGACGTAGATTCATCTTGAATCGAACCAGTATAAACTGTTGTGTTCTTGGTTTCTCTCTTCTTTTACATCTTCCTTGATTGCTTTACACAATCCATTAACATAAAACTGTAAAATTGGTTAATTGGGTCATAAGGGTTAAAGATACTTTCAAGATTCAATTTAACTAAGTGAAAGACTCAATAACCAGTTCAGATCCCCTTCTTGGTTAAGATATTTTAGACAGATCTGATTTAACATATACCTAGATCATAGAGCAATAGAGATTCACTTAAAGAACTTTTGAATCACATACATAGCAATTAATATAATTAGAGGTGTCAAAATAGGTTATGGCCAATCCACAAACTCCTCAAAATGGGAGCTAAATTGGAATTTTCAACCCACCAACCTGTTTTGGTCCGGCCTGCCTAGCCTGCTGACCCATTTTATTTTTTTCTTTTAATTAAAAAAATAAAAATAATTAAAAAGATTTAATTTTCTATATTATATTTTTGTAAATATGTAAATATGCAATACTATTATAATTTAAATCATTGACACTTATAAACTAAATGTCAATTATTAATTACAATAGAGTAAATTAACATGTAAATGTAATAATTATGTTACTATTATCCAATTAAAAATATTAATTCATCAATTCAAAGCTTAAAAAATATTTATATGATTAAAAAATGTTTAAATATTTATTTATAAGTATATATACAAACAAACTTTAAAAGTAAAAATTAAAAAAATTGATGGGCCAGCCTACCGACTCGTCATATGGTGGGACAAGTTGTAATTTTTTGCCCATTTTTTTGTTGTGAACCAACTCGACCTAGCCCATTCCTTGTGAGTCAAGGGCATGCCAGACCAAAACAGGTCAAGCTAGTCCATTTTGCCATCCTTACATATAAATCACATGCAAACCAAGGAGTGATATACCTTAGAAAGGATAAAATTAGAATTTACTTTGTTCTACAGTTTGATCAAGTGGATGTGTAATCCTACTATTCTTGATCTTCAAAAAAATTAAAATTGAGGTAAGAAAATTAGAGAGATAGTAGAAAGAAATTTTGAGAAAGAAAGGTGCAAAGAGATGATGGTTTTATATAAAATAACTCCGATTAATAGAAATTATATTTATAGTTTAAGCCTTTTATTATTAAAATATTATAGTTTCTCTTTAAAAAAATCAAAACACAACTCACACTATAAGGCCCATTTATTCTGCTCCCATACTTTAAGGGCTACCCTAAACCAGTTGGGCCTAAAGGCTGGCCCATAGGATAAAAACCATTCGTGTTGCCCTAATTCACACTTCTACTCTTTTCAGAAACCTAGATCTGTGCCGTCTCCCTCCGCTGCCGTGAAGAGCTCTGCTAGGGTTTACATTTTTTCCTGATCAAACAAAGCTCAAACTCGTTCCCCTATTCTACGTAAGTGTCCCTCCAACTATGCTTATGGTTCTGCTACTGTTATGCTGGGCAACTCATTTCCCTGTTTCCTTTTCCTTCCAGCACCTTGAATCACCCTCGAGTTGACGTTCTCTGTTGTTTAGGGTTGCAATCTCCTGTTTGCCATTTTTCCAGGTAGGGAAGCTATGGCTTAAACTTAGATTCCGCTTCTTTCCATGTTGTTGACTGCTGTTTTTTTTAGTTTATGTTGATTGGTGTGAGATTATGTTAACTGTGGACCATGGATATGTTGGGTTGAGTTGGTGTGGGTGGCTTTTACAGGAGAACAGTGGCGAGACCTAATAATCTCGCCCAAGCGAGCCAGTCTCGCCCAAACCCTTTTACGCGAAAGGTTGCCCAGGCGACCCGCTCAACTTTTTGAGCGAGCAAACATCTCGCCCAGGCGAGAAGGGTCTCGCCTAAGCGAGATCTCGCTTTGGCTCCTGGTTCCTCTTTCGAGCCCTCGCCTAGGCGAAGGGGACCCGTCTGAGCGAGACCCTTCGGCCTGAGCGAGGGGTTGGGCAAGACAGGGCGGTGTTTGGTTTCTTGATTGCTCTTGAACGATTGGAATTTGTTTGGGTATGATTGTTGTGATGAAATACATGTACGTATGTATGTATATATGCACAATGGATTGCTCAGTATGCATGACATGATTCATGAATGGTGAATGACGGATATTGTGGAAACTTGGCATGTGAAATGAATGAGTGGACTGGGATTAAAGTAACATGGTATTGATATGAGATGAGGCCCTAGACTCATGGGGTGGTGATGACCAGTGGAAGGGATTCAAAATGTGATGTGTATGAGGAAATAAATCTCAAGGGTTGGTATGAAATTGCAAACATGATTTAATGTTCTAATATTGCTAATCTATGATTGATTGGTCTGTGTCAGCGTGTAATTCCTTGGGGTCTCTAGGTGAGACCTCCGGGGTTGCGCTTCAGTGGTCGAGACGTAATTCCATGGCCCCTGTTAGTGGGTGCCCATGGTGGTGCCCCATCTGTATAACTAGGTAAGGATTCAAGGTAAGGACCGCATCCTGACACTCTAAGGGGCCAGTTAGTCTCACTTAGAGCGGACTGACTCTTGTGGTGAGAGTAGCAGGAGGCCTGAAATTCATTAAGGGCTAACCTTGTGGTGAGGGAAATTGATTCAATGAAACACTTGTAACACATAGCTCGGGGGTGAGCAGAGGTATCCACCACAAGTGCAAGCGTCCGCTGAATCCGACCAAGTTATATGTATCCGGATCAGTCGAGTCGAGTTGTAGTGTATTGCTTGACGAGTCATAACATGCTAGGTTGAATCGAGTGCATGATATTGTGAAATTTTATTTGTTTAGATGGATGAAATCTTTTGTGCTTTAGCTTACCCTACTTTTGTTGTTGTGTGTCTACTGCGTGGTACTCTCTCTTGCGATGATCATCAACTCGTTGGTGTGAGCAGATGTGAGGAATACCCGCGGGGAACAGGGTGGTGATAGGTCTCCTGCATAGTCCGCGTTGACTGGATTTTATTTCTTCATGAGCTTTTCTTTAGGGCTTGGGCCCATGTATTATTTATGCTTAGTAAACTACTTCATCTGTTGATCTTTCAACTGTATCCTGTTGGCATCGTGGTGTGCCTAGTTTTGTGGGGGTGACGTTAAGACCCCCGAACTGCGCTGTTGTATTATAATCATGTGACGTTTTCTTTTAATTACGCTCATTAATTAATTGGGACGTTACATTTATGGTATCAGAGCGGTCATTCCTTAGGTTTGTGGACTTGGATGTCCGCTTAGCTTTCTCTATGTCTTCTGAGTGTTCTTAGTTGAATTCTTGTCTTGTTCAAGCCTAACCAAGTGATTTTCTATGTGCTAGTGAACTATGGCACCTCCTCGTCGGACTTCCCAATCATCCTAGGGGGACGCACCTGATATCGCCAGAGCAATTGAGGCGATGGTAGCGGCTATGGCACAACAGAGTGTTGTGATGATGCAGCAGCATGAGGCATCCATGCAGCGACATGCGGCGTCGCTTGAGCAGCAGCAGGCGGTGATGCAGCAGATGGAGGTGACAAGGGTAGCTGCTGAGGATGCTCATCGGCAACATATGGAGGCCCTCCGCCAGCTGGAGGAGAATAGGGCGGCTGCCCCTGTGTTTGGCCCAGAGTCACGACCGCCAGTCAGAGAGTGGAGTTTGGAAGACTTCCTGAAACACCATCCCGTGAAGTTCAACGGGAAGACTAGCCCAAATGCAACCGACCAGTGGCTGAAAGACTTGGAGAGGATCTTCGATGCGAAGATTTGCCTGGCAGATAACCGGTTGGCGTTTGCAGTTTATATGCTGACCGGAGAGGCTGAACATTGGTGGGCTAGCATGAAGTCCATCATGGAGGAGCGAGGAGAGCTTGTGACTTGGGAGGCCTTCAAGGGGAGATTCCTCTCCGAGTACTTTCACGATAGTGTCAGATATGCTAAGGAGGTGGAGTTCCTCCAGCTCACTCAGGAGGGGAAGTTTGTGACGGAATATGCTGAGAAATTCAAGCACCTCAGCCGCTTCTATACACTGCCGCTTGATGAGGAGTGGAGATGCCGAAAATTTGAGAACGACCTCAGGGGAGATATTCGCTTGATGGTGGCACCCTTGTCCATCAAGGATTTTGCTGCTCTAGTAGAGAAGGCCAAAGTAATGGAGAAGATGAAGAATGAGGTAGAGGGTTAGCGGCCTCAACAGCCTCAGAGGATTGGTGGACCATATGGGTCCAAGCCTAGACATGACGAGCGGAGGAGGCCGTATGACAGACCTCCTCATCAGCCTCAAGGGTTTAGTGGTCTTCCTCCCCAACAGGGTCGAGTGCAGTGCTACATATGTGGGGGCCCTCATTTGAGGAGTGCCTGCCCGCGTATAGAGGGTTATCGTCGGTGCAACAACTGTGGCAAGGAAGGCCACTTTGGGAAGGACTGTCCCAACCTTGCCAGCGCAGAAACACGCCCTCCAGTTCAGACTCCCCATCAACATCAGAGGAGGGACAGAGACAACAAGCCTCAGGCAACATGCAAGGTGTATGCTATGACAAGAGCAGAGGCGACTGGTTCAGGTAACTTGGTTATGGGTTGCTGCTTGATAGCTGGTGTGTCCTGCTGTGTATTGTATGATTCTGGAGCGACACACTCCTTTGTGTCAGATAGTTGTGTGAAACGTCTGGGTCTGTCAGTATGCGAGCTACAGTGCGAGCTTGCGGTGTCTACTCCGGCGTCGAGATTGGTCACAATGTCATCTTTGTGTGCTAGGTGTCTAGTAGAGGTAGAGGGACGCAGGTACAAGGTAAATCTAATCTGCATGCCTCTGCAAAACTTAGAAGTGATCTTACGGATGGACTAGCTCTCTACCAACCGCATCCTTATAGATTGCCGGGAGAAGAGGTTGTTGTTTCCCGACTCAGAGGAGCTTGAGTTGGTGTCTCCTCAGGGAGTGGTGAAGGAGATCCGGAGTGGTGCACAGTGCTTCATAATCTTCGCTCGTTTGGAGGCGTGAGAGAGAGAGGGAACTTCAGCGATACCGGTGGTGCATGAGTTTGAGGACGTGTTTCCAGATGAAGTACCAGGGTTGCCTTCCAATAGAAAAGTGGAGTTCTCTATTGACCTGGTACCAGGAACGGGTCCGGTGTCGATGGCTCCATATCGTATGGCTCCGACAGAATTGGTGGAGCTCAAGAAATAGATAGAAGGGTTGATGGAGAAACAGTTCATCTGACCCAGCACTTCACCTTAGGGAGCACCAGTCTTGTTGGTGAAGAAGAAGGATGGGAGTTCACGCCTGTGTGTGGATTACAGGCAACTGAACAAGATGACGATAAAAAATAAGTATCCGCTCCCTAGAATTGATGACTTAATGGACCAGCTGCATGGGTCGTCTGTGTTCTCGAAGATAGATCTGCAATCACGTTACCACCAGATTTTGGTAAAGGCTGATGATGTACAGAAGACGACCTTTAGGTCCAGGTATGACCACTATGAGTATGTGGTTATGCCGTTTGGTGTGACCAACGCTCCGGCAGTGTTCATGGATTACATGAACAGGATCTTCCAGCCTTTCCTAGATAAGTTTGTCGTAGTCTTCAAAGACAACATTCTTATCTATTCCAGAACTCAAGAGGAGCATGCAGAACACTTGAGGTTGGTACTTGGTGTTCTGAGAGAGAAGCAGATGTACGCCAAGTTACCCAAGTGTGAATTCTGGATGGGTGAAGTTCAGTTTTTGGGGCATGTGATATCCGCCCAGGGGATTGCTGTGGACCCAGCAAAGGTTGAAGCGGTGGTAAAGTGGGAAAGTCCTAAGTCGGCCACGGAGATCAGGAGCTTTGTGGGATTAGCGGGCTACTATAGGAGATTCATCGAGGGATTCTCCAAGATAGTGGCGCCTCTGACTTTACTTACTCGGAAGGACCAACCTTTCACTTGGACGGACAAGTGTGAGGAGAGGTTTCAGGAACTGAAGAGAAGATTGACTAGCGCTCCGATACTTGTGATCCCGGATGTTGGGAAGCCATTCGAGGTCTACTGCGATGCCTCCCACCTCGGACTTGGTTGTGTATTGATGCAAGAGAAGAAGGCAATGATGTATGCGTCAAGACAACTTAAGGTGCATGAGCGTAATTACCCCACTCATGACCTAGAGTTGGCAGCCATAGTGTTTGCTTTGAAGATCTGGAGGCATTATCTTTATGGTTCCCAGTTCCGCGTGTTCAGTGATCATAAGAGTCTCAAGTATTTGTTTGACCAAATGGAGCTGAACATGAGACAGAGAAGATGGATGGAATTCCTGAAGGATTATGACTTCGAGCTTCTATATCACCCAAGGAAGGCAAATGTGGTGGCTGATGCATTGAGTAGGAAGACCGTACATACTACACACCTTATGGTCAGAGAGGCGAAGTTACTAGAGAAATTTCGGGATATAAAGCTACAAGTGGAGGTAGAGTCTGAGTTCATTAAATGTAGCACCCTAACTATATCTAGTGACTTCCTGGGCTCAGTGAGAGAAAGACTGTTATTGGATGCCAGTCTGAACAGAGTCAGAGAACAGCTTGGGTCAGATGAGGCTAGAGATTTTGCTTTGAGTGATGATGGTATACTGCGGTTTCAGGGTAGGGTATGCGTACCTGATGATGTTGAGGTGAAGAAGTTAATTCTGGAGGAAGGACATAATAGTCGTCTTAGTCTGCACCCTGGCATGACTAAGATGTACCAGGATCTTAAGGAAACCTTCTGGTGGCAGGGAATGAAGAGGGATGTTGCTCAGTTCGTATCAGCGTGTTTAACGTGCCAGAAGGCGAAGGTAGAGCATCAGAGGCCCGGTGGGATTCTACAGCCTTTGGAGATACCAATGTGGAAATGGGACAACATCTCGATGGACTTTGTGACCCATTTGCCGTGGACTTTTAGAGGACATGACACCATCTGGGTGATAGTGGATCGGTTGACCAAGAGTGCTCACTTCTTGGCGATGAACTTGAGGATGTCCATGGCCAAGTTGGCCTAGCTGTACGTTAAAGAGATCGTGAGGTTACACGGAGTACCTTCAAGCATAGTTTCTGACAGAGACCCACGTTTTACATCCTGGTTCTGGCAAACCTTACAGGAGGCCTTGGGGATCAAGTTGACTATGAGCTCAGCCTATCACCCCCAGACGGATGGCCAGTCGGAGAGGACCATCCAGTCACTTGAGAACTTACTACGGACGTGCATATTGGATCATCTGGGTGCTTGGGATGAGGTATTGCCTTTGATAGAGTTCACCTACAACAACAGTTTTCATGCGAGCATTGGCATGGCGTCATACGAAGCTCTTTATGGCAGGAGGTGTAGAACTCCCCTCTGCTGGTATCAAGATGGAGAGGTAGTGTTGGTTGGACCAGAATTGCTAGAGCAGACCACCGAGAAGGTGAGGATGGTGAGAGATAGGATGCAGGCTTCTCAGAGTAGGCAGAAGGCCTATGTGGACCGCAGGAGGAGGCCTTTGGAGTTCGCAGCGGGAGATCATGTATTATTGAGGGTGACCCGAACCACGGGTGTGGGGAGGGCTCTCCGCTCAAGGAAGCTTTCGCCCAAGTTCCTTGGCCCCTATCAGATCACGAGGAGGATTGGGCCGGTGGCTTATGAGATAGCTTTACCCCCGTAGTTGGCGAACCTTCATCCGGTGTTTCATGTATCACAGCTGAGGAAGTATGTATTCAATCCGGCCCATGTATTGGAAGCTGAGGACATACAGATCAGGGAAGACCTCACAGTAGAAGTACCACCCATCGCTCTTGAGGATAGTAAGGTTGAGGAACTTCGAGGAAAGACAGTCAGTCTGGTTAAGGTCATATGGGATCAGGGGACGGGTGACTCGACTTGGGAGTTAGAGGAGGACATGAGAAAATCACATCCACATCTGTTAACCTGGTAAGTCTCATTTTCGAGGTCGAAAATTTTTGTTGTTGGAGGGAATGTAAGGCTCATTTATTCTGTTCCCTTACTTTAAAGGCTGCCCTAAAACAGTTGGGCCTAAAGGCTGGTCCATAGGATAAAAACCATTCGTGTTGCCCTAATTCACACTTCTACTCTTTTCAGAAACCTAGATCTGTGCCGTCTCCCTTCGCTGCTGTGAAGAGCTCTGCTAGGGTTTACATTTTTTCCCGATCGAACAAAGCTCAAACTCGTTCCCCTATTCTACGTAAGTGTCCCTCCAACTGTGCTTATGGTTCTGTTACTGTTATGCTGGGCTACTCATTTCCTTGTTTCCTTTTCCTTCCAGCACCTTGAATCACCCTCGAGTTGACGTTCTCTGCTGTTTAGGGTCGAGATCTCCTGTTTGCCATTTTTCCAGGTAGGGAAGCTATGGCTTAAACTTAGATTCCGCTTCTTTCCATGTTGTTGGCTGCTTTTTTTTTGAGTTTATGTTGATTGGTGTGAGATTATGTTAACTGTGGACGCATGGATATGTAGGGTTGAGTTGGTGTGGATGGCTGTTACAGGAGAACAATGGCGAGACCTGATAATCTCGCCCAAGTGAGCCAGTCTCGCCTAGGTGAGACAAACAGGGACTCGCCCAAACCCTTTTACGCGAAAGGTCGCCCAGGCGAGATATTGTGGAAACTTGGCATGTGAAATGACAGATATGATTCATGAATGATGAATGACAGATATTGTGGAAACTTGGCATGTGAAATGAATGAGTGGACTGGGATTAAAGTAACATGGTATTGATATGAGATGAGGCCCTAGACTCATGGGGTGGTGATGACCAGTGGAAGGGATTCAAAATGTGATGTGTATGAGGAAATAAATCTCAAGGGTTGGTATGAAATTGCAAACATGATTTAATGTTCTAATATTGCTAATCTATGATTGATTGGTCTGTGTCAGCGTGTAATTCCTTGGGGTCTCTAGGTGAGACCTCCGGGGTTGCGCTTCAGTGGTCGAGACGTAATTCCATGGCCCCTGTTAGTGGGTGCCCATGGTGGTGCCCCATCTGTATAACTAGGTAAGGATTCAAGGTAAGGACCGCATCCTGACACTCTAAGGGGCCAGTTAGTCTCACTTAGAGCGGACTGACTCTTGTGGTGAGAGTAGCAGGAGGCCTGAAATTCATTAAGGGCTAACCTTGTGGTGAGGGAAATTGATTCAATGAAACACTTGTAACACATAGCTCGGGGGTGAGCAGAGGTATCCACCACAAGTGCAAGCGTCCACTGAATCCGACCAAGTTATATGTATCCGGATCAGTCGAGTCGAGTCGTAGTGTATTGCTTAACGAGTCATAACATGCTGGGTTGAATCGAGTGCATGATATTGTGAAATTTTATTTGTTTGGATGGATGAAATCTTATGTGCTTTAGCTTACCCTACTTTTGTTGTTGTGTGTCTGCTGCGTGGTACTCTCTCTTGCGATGATCATCAACTCGTTGGTGTGAGCAGATGTGAGGAATACCCGCGGGGAATAAGGTGGTGATAGGTCTGCTGCATAGTCCGCGTTGACTGGATTTTATTTCTTGATGAGCTTTTCTTTAGGGCTTGGGCCCATGTATTATTTATGCTTAGTAAACTACTTCATCTGTTGATCTTTCAACTGTATCCTGTTGGCATCGTGGTGTGCCTAGTTTTGTGGGGGTGACGTTAAGACCCCCGAGTTGTATTATAATCTCACATTAACATAAAACTTATAAATATTTTATTATTATTATTATATATATAATCTAAATTAAATTTCTTTTACAAAATTTTTGTGGGACTAAAGATTTATTAATAAAGATTTACATCCTTTAAAGATTAAATGAATAGATTTTCTCAAAACTTATAAGAATATAAAACCTTTTTTTCATTTAATTGTTTTTATTAAAATGTATAAATTTTATAATAAATGTGATATTTATATAGTGTATCAATAAATCAGTTAAAGAATTTATAATCCAATAAATTTATAAAGATTTAATCATACATTTTATTAATAATTTATCAATCATACGTCTATAAAGATTTAGTTATACATTGGACATCAGATTAAGTTATTATGTTCACCTAGAGAGTTTGATGCGAATTTAATTAGAACGTAGATCTATGAAATTTTAAGAATCATATAAATACAATATAAAATATTAGGATCATATAATTATAGTATAAAATATTATGTGTGTTGGAAATTGTTAGAGTTATAAAAACATGAGATATATAAGATATATGATAGATATAAGAAATATATAAAATATACTAAAATAAAAAAAAAAAATATATATATATATATATATATATATATATATATATATATATATTGAAATTTTAATGTACATCGTTGAATCGGCATGAGTGAGTAATGATTTTTGAATAAATTATATGATACATTTATATTTTTAACTATTTTGAAAGTTGTTTTTGTACAAGTGGCTTTCAATTTTGTATTAATAACACGTCTGAATAGGCATAGTTAAAAAATATTCTTTTATAAAATTATGCAATAGTTACGCTTTTTTTTTATTTGGAGAAAAAAATCTAAGTTCCCTTATAACAAGGAGAAAAAAAAAACTATGTGCATTTAAGTTCTAAAATAATTTCTTGTTTTTTAATTGGAATTACCAAAGTGGGATTGTCAAAACTTGTTCAAATGTATTCCATTAACATAGATGTTATGAACCAATTTTAAATATTTGTGAATTCATTAAAAATTTCAGTGCTAATATTTCCTAACTTATTTAATATTCTTCTATAAGAACTTTTCTACATTAATTATACCTTTATTTGATTAAAGACAACTAAAACTGTTAACGTAAAAGAAAAAGACAAAAGGAAAATAGAGACACCTTTGTTTTATTAATTCACTTGTATATATTTCAACCATGAACCATGTATGTTTATTCAAGCCAAAAATAGCTATCATAGTTATTGAATAATGCAATCTTAAAATATATTTATTCAAAAAAATTCATTAAGTGGAGTCATTCCCTCTTGAGTCTCGTATCAGTTCCTTCAAAACAAATTACCTGTAAAATTGAAAATTTTTAATGTTAATAAATGTAATATGGAAGATATAAGTGAAAAATATTAAACGAGTTTTTGGTATAGTTTCCTTGCCGAATCTTTAAAATGGATAAATATTTTTTAATATATTTTAAATTATTAAAATCAATGTCAAATTATATTTTAAAAGGTTAACCCAGAATCAGAACTACAAATTCAGTAAAATCTAAATTCAAAATAAATAATTAAATGTGATTAGAGTGCGAATTAAAAGTGGATAAAAAAGTGGATCAGATCATCTTCCATTCAAAAAAGTTTTATTGAATAGACTCATTCCCTCATGTCTCTCGGTTCCTTCAAAACAAATTACCTGCAAAATTGAAAAATTGTAATGTTAATAAAAGTAATATGGAAGATATAAGTAAAAAATATTAAAAAAATTGGTATTGTTTCCTTGTTGAATCTTTAAAATAGATAGAAAATTTAATTATATTTTAAAACGTTAAAATCAATGTC
>Ga0214545_1001645_pt1 | contig 42181 bp, 22 predicted proteins | sample CNSS4metaG_FD_160064 | JGI IMG/M metagenome (GOLD analysis project Ga0214545, IMG submission 160064) | Root nodule microbial communities from cowpea collected in UCLA plant growth center, Los Angeles, California, USA - CNSS4 | ecosystem: Host-associated > Plants > Roots > Nodule | place: USA... | reverse complement strand
ATACTAAAATAAATTTTTATTATATATATATATATATATATATATATATATATATATATATATATATATTCAAAAAGGTTATGTTGTCATGTATCAAACATTAAATGTATAATAGTTTATTATATTATTGTTTCATCTTATTTTATTTATCCTGCATTAGAGGATCAAACCATGTAAATTCTAGGTTAACTCTTGCTTTAATTTATATATATAACTACTATTTTAATATACTTTATCCTACTGATATTAAATTTATAGTTTATATTCCTACAATCAATATGCAAAGCTGAAAAAAAAATGGTTAAAACGATCAAATCAACCTGAATTATAAGTTGGTGAATATTTACAAATGAAAGCTTTATGGATATTTAATTGTGTTGGTGAAACTTTTTCACAAGGATGTTTAATTTAATTTGTGTATTAGTTACATGTATTTAATTCCTACCGATATTTTTTTTTTTGTAAAACTTATCTCTATATATTTTAATATTATTAATGTTGAAACTATACTATGTGTGCATCAGCACAGGTGAATGATACAGTAAGTAATGTTGTGGAACAGTTCTTGATCTCATTTCTGAGCACTCATCACAGAACCATTTCTTCTTTGGGTGTATTATGTGACACTCCTTTTGCAACATCTGCCAAATATAGTTTTTCATACAACTTTTGTATATAAATGCAACTTTTGGGACAACATAACTTTGATATGGTATATCAGTGATTGCATGCTTCTAGATAAGTTTTTTTTTTTTATTATTTGTTTTACCAGTTCTATCTCCAAGTAAAGTAGACTTTGCATCTTGTGCTTGTAGATTATTTATGATTTTTTACTTTGATTCTTAATTGTTTTATCTATAATGGATTTATCTTATTATTTTGATTTATTCAGAAACAAAATATCAGTATTAAAACACTTAAAATTTGATTGTTAAAACTTCTTGTCATTAAAAACTCCATCTTAAGATGGTTTAACTCAACAATATGTGAGCAAACATTACATATCTTTGTATATTTTTCGTGTTTCACAAAAGTTAACTTTACAAGAAAGGATCTTTGATTATTGGGCAAGATTATTAATTGTTTGCTCGATAAAACAAAAACAAAATCTTAGTGAAATTAAAGCAGTCTATATATTAACACAAATTGGATAGTCAAAATGTAAGAACATAATTCATTATTGAATAACACAAATCCAAAATGTTATACATAATTCTAAAAAAAATGTTACATTTAATTATTTAAATAGCATGCTGTTTTGATGCATAAATATTATTTCAAAAATGTTTAAATTTATATTTTTCATATACAAACTAAAGATTAGTTCTAGATCAGTGTTAGTTGCTCAATTATCTTCACAAAATATCATCATCTTACATTTTCACACGACAAAACTTCACCAACTCTGCTAACCCTTTTTTCATCATTTAAAACTTATTTTCACCGATTAACAACATGAATATTGAGCTAATCAAGACCTAGTGGACCATGAGGTCCAGTAGAAAATTACAGCAACTTTAAGAAATATCCTATCACGTGTGTTATTCATATATATGCATTAAACCTTCATTAAGGAATCTTCTTGAAAACATATGATCATTCACTTCTTGGGAAGCAACATCTATGATATTTTTTTCGTCCATTATAATGTTTTATGTGTTTCATTTGGAAGTGTAAAAATAAATTGTAACTTGTCAGTCAATCTTATTTATTACAGGTATGGTTTGTATTCAATTGAAGTCTTCTTAGAAGATGTGTATGAAAATGTTCTCCAAATACTCTTTTTCTCATCACAATCTCATCTCCACATTTCTTTTTCATTTTTGTTGTCGTGGCTTTTGTTTTTTCAAATTCCAATTTAGAACTCTTAAAAGTCAATTTCATCAAATTAAATTGTTTTAATGTACACACTTAATTATTAATTTATCTTATCTCAATTCTTAATACCGTTTATTTGAAAAAATATATATATTATTTTTCATGTTCTCCTTCGATATTTAACTATTTAGTATCCACCCAACTTACTCAAATTATTAAAACAAATTTTCTACTACATTTTATAAAAATAATAAAAGTTATAATTGTTTATATTTAGCATAATAGTTTTTTATTTAATATTTTTATAAAATAATTAAATAATATTTGACACAATAAAAACCCAAAATTTAATATTAGTATATATATCTCGTGTCTCACAAAAACATAAATGAAAATACCTTTTTTGTGAAGTCAACCAAACACTTATATTTTATAAGACGCATAACGACACATATTTCGGTGTAAGATTTTCTTGTATATCCTGAACATTTTGCATTTTACTCTTATATTATTTTCTTACATTGAAATACAAGACTTTCAGATGACACACATTTTAATGTAAGATCCATCATTACAGTATGATAAATTTGGATACTCATTCCAATACTATTGAACATCCTAAGTCAATAATAGATTCGAGTCATACATAGTATTAAATTAATATTATTCATGAAAATTTCCTGTAAATGAACCTATATTAAAATACATTGAAAGTTGTTTACAACTTTTGCGTGATACATGACATGCAATATATTAAACTATAGAGGAGGTTAGATCCAATTCAAACAATTGACACTACACTTAGAATATACTATAATTAACTGAGTTACTCATAAATTTTAGTTGTGTGGGTTTTTTTTTTTTATGTGGGTACACACAACCGTACAAAGAAGAAAAGGACAAACTAAGATGTTTGGGGCAGTGAAAGTTGGCTGCAAAGGTGGTTCGCAGATACAGCATGTCCTTTCGAAACTTATACGAAACTTCTTTACCCTCGCCGACAATTCACAATTACGTACACAGCTTCACACTATACACTACTTACACTGTTTATATAATATATATTATTTACTTGCAAAATGTTTTATACTGCTGAATTTTGCGTTTTTGGAAGGTTTCGAAAATTTATAGATCAATCCAAACATACGTGATAACTACTTTAAATTTATTGGAGAATTTTAAAGACATTGCAAAATTATTTGGCCAAATAATTACGACGAAGGTTCTTAGAAAGCTTTCATTTTACTGATATATTTTTGTGATTTAAAAAATATTTTATCTTATAATTATTAATTTTTTGAATAACTATTATACTTTTGAAATATTAGATTTTATAAATAAGAAGACAACTTCAAAGTTTAGGAATTGATATTTTTCTTTCTTAAAATTAAATTAACTTTTAATCATAATATAATTTTTATATTTGGTGGTATTTGCTTATTTACCTGAGATTTCATGTGCTTTGTGTTATTTGGGTAAAAGTGAAAGCTAATGATATTTTCGATTATTGGACTCTCGTCATCTAGGGTGTAACATTTTATATTACTTTGTCTAACAGCACAACACTTATATAACTTTCTCACAACTTCATTTTCACGATTTAGACTACTCTCATTTCGTTTACCGCTATTACGAAAATTGCTTTAATTTTCGTTTTAGAATTTCAAACTGTAATTCATAACATATTTAAATTAAATAAATAAAGATAAAGTTTTCTATTTTTCTTTATAATAATTAGCGAAAATGCATACGTTTGTGTGTTCGCATTCTTTAATTTTTACAAAAATTTGAGTTAAAATCAATAAAAATATATAATTAACTTTTAAAATAGTTAAATATAAAATTAAAAAAATAAAATATGTACATAAAATAAGTTTTTAAAATAACGATTAAAGATAAAAAAGGTTTTTAAAATAACAGTTAAAGATAAATTATTTATAAAATAACTAATTTTAAAACAATAATTAAGGATAAAACAAGAATAACAAAATATGGACACAAAAGAGTGTATCATCTTGATATAGTGTTATAGATTAAAGCTAAGCTATTTATAAAATAACTAATTTTTAAAATAATAATTAAGGATAAAACTTTAAGAATGAAATGTAAACACAAAAGAGTGTATCTTTTTATATATTGTTATAGATATTATTATAGATATCCATGATAATTAATTTTCGTTACAAAATAGTTAGAAAACTCATTATACAATATTACAATATATTTTGTGTGTTTTAAACATTCTGTTCTAAAACTTTTACTCCAAAATTTTGTTCCAAAATTCATGTTTTGGAAATTTCAAAAAAAATTGTTCTGAAATATTTCCCAAACAGATAATCCAAAAATATGTTTTTTATGAAAGTAAAAATGGTTTTAAAATTATTGAGTGAAGTTAAAAAATCCGGGATACAGGAAGCCTTCAATCTAAAGTATAATTGCATTTATTTGGGTCCGGGAAGCCTGACCTTGATCTTTATTTAAAGGCCCGTTTGATCCCAATGATTGTCAGTTGGGCTTAGAATACAATTTCCTCTTCTTCTATTTACACTTATCCTTTTGCTTAATACAGTCCTATTCATGCTCTTTATTTTTCTTGTTTCGTGTTTCAGAAAACATTTCCCTAAACACACTTTTTAATTTTCTTAGCATTTAAAGTATATTTCATGCAACAGAAGAATAAATAGAATGCTCCAAATACTATTCTCTATATAATTAAGAAAATAAAAAATTATTTCGAAAAGTACATTGCCAATGGCAAGCAAACGTATTGAAAAGTATTTTGTAACTCACTTCTTTACATTTCAAAGAAGCGTTTTATTTTTTTCTTAATATTTTATAAATCATTGTTTGTTTTCCATCAATAATTAGTAGTCTTTTTTTTTGTGTCTTACAAGCTATTGTTAATATTTTTTTTTCCCTGTTTAGTTGACACCTCTTTCTTTGGAATGACTTTGTTGACGTTGACCTGCTAACATGATGTAAAGAAAGACATATATTCGTTTTCATTCATGTCATTAACTTAACATAAATATAAATTTATAATTACTTATTGTTTAACAAAAATTTAACAAAGTAAATGAAACGAATAAGATCAAACATCATCAACACGTAATTTTTTGTAAGAGTGGCAAAATGGGTTGGGTCTAACGGGTCAGTCTGTCAACCCGTGTTAAAAATGACGGTTTGGGTTAAAGATTTCAACTCATCATCCTATTTTGGTCTGTTTTGTCTAACCTGTCAACTTGATGGGCTAAAGTATGGGTCAGCCCATCCAAGCCCGTTGGCCCGTTTTAAAAAAGTAAAATAAAATAAAAGTAATTAAAAAGATTAATTTTTTAGATTATATTTTTTAAATGTATAAATATATAATAGTATTATAATTTAAATCATTAACACCTACAAATTAAGTTTTAATTATTATTTATAATTGAATAATTTAATATGTAAATTTAATAATTATTTTAATTTATCTAATTAAAAACATTAACTAATCAATTAAAAATTTGAAAAATAATATTTTATATGTAAATATAAAGAAATTTTAAAAATTAAACAAATTAAAAAAAGTTAAAAAAAAAAAGTGGACGGGCCAGCTCGGCCCGGTCCGTCAGCCCGTCCTATACAGGACGGGTTGTAATTGTTGACCGTTTTTGTTTGACAAGCCAGCCTGACCCAATTTTTTTTACGAACCACAGGTGGACCAGGCCAAAATGGCTCAGACTGACCCTAATTTTGTATATTAATAACCTCATTTTACATCTTATTTCGTAAATAATTATGTTTAAAGAATATTTAAACTCGTTTCTTTTTATGTACATTTATTTAATACAGAAATTTATAACAAAAATTAACAATTAATAATTGTTGATAAAAAAAAACGAGTTTAAAATTCTTTTAATGAGTGAAATTTTGAGGGATCAACTAACTTAAAAAATAAATCAATAACTAGTATAAAAACACTTAGATAACACATTTTAATAAAAACTAATATTTTAACACTTTAAACTATTTGATCTAAAATCAAAGAATCAGACACAAAATACTACCTAAAGATATTCAGTTAGCTTATAAAAACTTGACCAAATTGAGACTCATCACTGACCTAAGCACACACTGAATTATTATAAAACCACCAATGTAAGGATCAAAAAGTGCCCAACTGTCCCAATAAATTTAATAATTTTGTTTTCAGACTTCTAATTGTATAATTTAATTATAAAATATATTTCTTATATAATATATTTATTGTTTAAAGGTTATTATTATTATTATTATTTATTCAGTATTTTTTTTTACTTTGTATTCTTTCTAAAAATAACCCTAATATACTCCCGTGCATATAATTTATTTTACATATTACTTTATTTTTATTGTAATCTTAAATAATTGTAATATAGTTATTTTAATATATGTCACAGAAGTAGTAATGTAAATTTTGTATTATGCATGGTCTAAGTTCAGACCCTAATACATGTATGTATAAATAGAAAAGAAAAAGATAGGTATTTAATTTTGCAGTTGAAAGGTTTTGAACCGATAAAAGAAAGACAAGAGAAAGGAAGTACTCACCTAATTTATATGGTTAACACCCGTTATCACTCTAACATATCATTATTAACTTAAGCATATGAGATATTTTATTGGTGAATTTTCTCTCAAGCTGCACCTGAAGCTTGATTCAAATTACTCAACAACAAAAACGACACAAGGGTTTCAACTTCGTCGTCTAAAAACTCTTAGATGAATTCTGATAATATAAAATAAAAATAAAAATCACTATTTTCCTCTTAATTCTTGTGTTTGTTTGTTTCGTTTTATTGTTATACAGTGCATATATATTTATACATTTCCATTCTATTGAAACAAACAATATACTATATATTTTTTTAATTATTATTTTTTTAATTATTTAATATAAAAAGTATAAATTTTAAAATATAAATTAAATTCAAAACAAATTATATTTTTACGTATAAAATTTAAATTTTTAAATAGTATTACATTAAAACAAGTGATTTTACTAGAATCCAACATTTAGTTTAAATAATTTTATTTAAATTATAAAAAAATAATCAATTAATTTTATCACTGGATTAGTGATTGTACATACTCTGCCCAAATCTTTAGAACCCAACAAAGAATTATATGAGGTTACACTTTCAATGAACATAGATTTCAAGATACAACGACAAAATCTTAAGTTTTATATGTATTAGTATCTTGTATATATGTTAAATCGATATTTATAAACTTAACAATCCTATAAATAGAGCCCTCAAAGTGGTCAGAATTTGTGGGTTAACCCGGCCCACTACGGGTTTGGACCGGGTTGTGTTAATTATTTTTGTACAAATTTCAGTATGGGTCAATTTTTGACCCGGCCCATCAAGAACCTGGTTCACTCGGGTTGAATCCGTGGTGAGTCAGGTTGGCCCACCAACCCGCATGGTGACAGACTTGGGCTTTGCAATGTTGATGTTGGACTGTTTTTTTAACCAAACTGGTGGGTTGGCAAATGGAAACCTAACTTCACTACAAATAAATAGTAAGGAGACTGAAACTGTATCTAACTCAAGGACCAACATCAATTGCGACTCAACAAGCTGATAAATCTGCATCTCTCACTCACTGTTAACTTGATTTTTTTTTTCTTCCATTCTTCTGGTATTATTTATTGATTATATAAGCAATCACTTTATAACCTCGTGTTTTCTTCCCAGTTGTAATTTTCCTATTTTTCTTTTCAGTTCAAGTGTTCACCGAACAATTAGGGTTCGTGCTCTGCATCATGTACCTGTTGATCTACTGAAGCTGCTTCGACGACAAATCCAAGGTATAACTAGTTTGCTGAAAAAAAACATTGCATTCTATAAAAGATTGGGTTCTTTTTTATTTTCATTCTTCTAGCATATAATAATGTTTTCATTCTTTTCTTGAGATGCTTGTGGGTCCTATTGCACTTTTAAAAGAACTATTTAAATACTTTGAATATTATCCACATGAAATGCATACAAAATACCTTTTTAAGCTTTAAATATTTAAATGCATAAACAAGTACTTCTTTAATATTTGAATATTAAATAGCATGATCAATACTTGAAGTGCATGATTTATATAAATACAAAGTTGATATGATGAAATGGAAAAAAACGTTAACTTCCATAATTTATATTTATTGGTTTGTGTTTTTATTACATGCATGTCTCTCAAAGAATCAAATAATTAAGTTCTTACCATTTAAAATAATTAAGTTTATACTTTTAAAGTAAGTTATTTACTATATAGTTTTCATATTTTTTAATTAATTATTCAAAAAATATATAAAATAGTAATAATATAAATACACATACAATAGCATGAACTTTCCTAATAAATTAATAAATTCATAAACACGATGTTTTGAAAACTCAAATTTAATCATATAATAAAATTACGCTCATAGTTCAATTAAATAAAATTATCAATCAATCAACTGAAATTTCTATAATAATTACTGTTAACAATATACGAGGTAAGTGAAAAAATTCAATATACCCATCTCCATTAGATCAAACAGCATGCCATAAAGTTGTTTACAGAGCATAAAAAAAACTGACTATTATAATTTTAACATTAAATTAATTGATCATTTATCATTTTAAAACTATTTTATTCATTTCAAAAGTCAATTTATCACAATTTTAATTATGAAATTAGTATACACCCTATTTCAATGGATATCCTTATGTCTTAAAAACCTATGAGGCTATGCTCATATTAAACATCCTAATTGTTGGATTATGTGTGATTGGATATAAATTTTAAATTATGCTAAAAAGCTCTAACAATCTTTAAGCCCTTTATATAACTTACCTATAATTATTTGCATGGAATTGTGCACGTGAGTTTGATCTAAATCATCTGTAGTTCTTTAGAAAAAATGCACGCTGAAAATTCTTATTTATTGTTGTATTCACAGGACTCTCGCTTAATCTGAAAGTTTCTCACGGTGAGTGTTTACTTTGTTAAATATTAGTTCATACTTCATAAAATATTAGTCATTCGTTTAGATTTGAATGAATGATTAATGATGTTACATTGTACAATTATTACAAAACAAAATGAATTCTGAAACAATAGATTATCAATATGTTAATGATAATTTGCATGATTCTTTACCACCAATCACATAAGAGAATGAGAATGAGTGTATCGATTTTGATAGAAAAAGTAAGAGATATAGGAGAACTAGGTTTAGGATCATTTTATAAAAATTGGTATAAAAGATGGTAAAGAAAAGGCGAAATGTAATACATGTGTTGCAGAATATGTTTCTGGTCGTACCAAAGTAGGGATCTCATCAATATTATGTCATTTGTAAAAGTGTATGTCCTAAAGAAATTAAAAGACAATAACATAGAAAAAATGATAATTGATCATGGAAAAATTAATGTCTAGGAAAATTGACTAAATAGCTATAAATAACTTTATTCAATGACTATTTTAGTTTAGGGAAATTGACCAAAAATCTATAAATACTACTTAATATTGGAATAACTTACCTAATTCATACATTTAATATTGGTTATATCAGAAACAGAAAATTATTAAGTTAAGCAAATGAGAGTATTTTGTTAATGATTTTTCTTTCAAGGTGCACTCAAGCTCAAATCAAATTACTCAACAACAATAACGACACAAGGGTTTCAACTTCGTCGTCTAAAAACTCTTCGATCAATGAATTCTAGTAATAACAAATAAAGATTAAAATCACTATTTTCCCTCGATGTTTGTATTTGTGTATTTAATTTTATTGTTATACGGTACATATATATTTCTACATTTCCATTCTATTGAAACAAAAACAGTTATGTTTTTTTTTTTTTTAAGAAGCTAAATGATATTTTTTACTGATCATTTTATGATAAAAGATTAAAGTGCAAGTAAATATTTTCCCAAAAATAAATTAAACCGAGAGAAAGAAAAACTTTTTCAAAATCTCCATTAGACTATATTTAACAGAGTAATAACTAATTAATTATGTAAGTTTTTTTAAAACACTTTCCCTGAAAAAATCACAAATATGTTACCTGATTTTTTGTAACGGCTCAAATGAAAAGTAAAAATATCATGATGCCCTTAGTTAGAGGAAATTTACTAATTACTCAAATGAAAAAAGAGTAAAAATTCATAATTTAAGATAATTCATATATTCAAATTTATAAAATGACAAGACAGGATGTGCTGCAATGATCTGGCGGGAAAGCTAGCGCCAAAACTCAAATTAAAACAAAGCCTTATATATAAGAGACCCATGGATCTTGTTCTTTGATGGTTTCTTTCGAAGTCTGAGATTTCCCTCCAATTTTTTTCCATCTTCTACCTTCTGCATCTCTTTTATCTCTTTTCAAGATTCCATGGAAAGCCCTCACTCTCCGTCAAGGGGCTTGAAGCGTAAGCCGGAAGGAGATCTAAGCCCGGACCCAACGGATTCGGAGGCGCCGTGCCTCACGTCAAAGATCAGGAAGAAGATTCTACATCAGGTTTCTCTCCTTAATTCCGCTGCCTCAGATTGCGCCACCGTTAAGAGAGCAATTTACAACCTATCTGTACTCGCGGAAAACGGTACATTTGTGTTTTTTCGTTGTTAACTGCTTTGATTTGTGCATGTTCTGTTACTGAATCTAATGTTTTCCTTTCATTGCTGCTTCTTTTTCATCAGAGGATCTTGCAGATGATGTACTTGATTGCGGTACTGTCCCTGCTCTGGTGAGGCATCTTCAACTGTCAGATGCAGGTAATGCTGCTGATGATAAGCCGGATAAATGTTATAATGACGGAGTTACCGAGCATGACAAGTTTGAGGTAGCCAAAGGATGTTCGCTCATGATTGAGCTTCTGGCCGTCAAAGTAATTAATTTCTACTATTCTTTTCACTTTAGTAATTGAGCAGTTTGGGTGATTTTCTTGGAAACATGCAATGGTTGGGGACATGTAATGGAATTTTGATTGTTTGCCTTTGATTTTCCATTGAAATTAGAACCTGTCTCAATCTGTATTGTATAAAATGACTTGTATTAGGATAATGGAGTATTTATTTATTAATGTTATTTGTCATATATCGGATGGAGAACACTTATATACTATATTGTAGGACATAAATTGTTGTTTTTAACATGTGATTGTTGTTTTTAACATGTAATTGTTGTTTTTAACATGTAATTGTTCTAGTACTGTTGTTAGTGTTTATGTGCTGAAGAGAAATGACTTATACTTTTAACAAAGTGCGTAGCAGGTTTGTGTTGGTTTCTTAATGTTTCAACTAGAATGACTTTCACTCTTAGTCATGACAATTTTATAGAACGACTAGTCAATTTTAATAGATGTAATTGTTGACTATTTTAATACATTTTTCATTGTTTAAAGGTTGGTAACATTTGAATTCTGATTTTATTTTTGCTTTACTTTCATCGTGAAACAGCAAGAGCATCAGGACCTCATTGTAGGTGCCGGAGTCTTGCCTTGTCTAGTAGAATCTTTAAAGAGACACAAGCTCGGTACTATTTCTGAACCACTCGTTAATCTTTTAAAGAGAGCAGCTGATGCAATAACAAGCTTAGCTCATGAAAATGATGATATCAAGACCCGTGTCAGGTTTTTCTCTCTTTTTTTTAATCTTCAGTACTTTCAATAATATATATATATATATATATATATATATATATATATATATATATATATATTCATTCTACAAATGTATTCGTTATCCTTATATAGATATGTTATATTCAGGAGGGAAGGTGGTATACCTCCTTTGGTTGAGTTGCTTGAAATCAATGATGTTAAAGTGCAGAGAGCAGCCGCACGGGCCTTGCGAACCCTTGCATTCAAAAATGATGGCAATAAAAATCAGGTAGTTAATTTCCTGCATTAAAGATGTGATAAATTTTGTTGTCTTGGTTGTTTACAAGATATAAAAACTGCAGATAGTTGAATGCAATGCATTACCCACTCTTGTACTAATGCTTGGATCGGAGGATACTAAATTACATTCTGAGGCGGTAAGATGCTTGAATGGCTTTACATGATTAATGTATTTGTTAGTCTGTTGTTGCTTGCAGAGTTCCACTACTAACACAACTTAATTTACGCTTTTTGTAGATTGGTGTGATTGGAAATCTGGTCCACTCTTCGCCAAATATCAAGAAAGATGTTCTTTTAGCTGGTGCTTTACAACCTGTCATTTGTTTACTAAGGTATCGTTGTGCTTCAATCTTAGATTTCTCTGTTAGAAATCAATAGAAGAAAAAATATATGCTTTTCAAACATTTTAGTAATTTTTTGAAAGTGAGTTATTGCTTTATTGTTATTGTTTAGTAATTTGTACTTTTCCTTCTAAGTAACCTTCGTTAGTCTATAATTTCAATTATAGTTCCTGTTGTTCGGAGAGCAGAAGAGAAGCAGCCCTTTTACTTGGTCAGTTTGCAACGACAGATTCGGATTGCAAGGTAGATTAAGTAGTTTTGAGAACTTGTAAAACGATTAATCAGTTGCTACTAAAGTCCACTTATTGACTTCCGTATTTTTTGGTTCATACAGGTTCATATTGCCCAACGAGGGGCTATTCCACCATTGGTTGATATGCTGAAGTCTTCTGATGCTGAGCTTCAAGAAATGTCATCTTTTGCACTTGGGAGGTTGGCACAGGTGATTTCTAGAATCAACAAACATTTAGCCCTGTGGTTATAAAACGTAATATAGAATTGAAGAATCCAAATTGATTTTTTTATTATCATAACATAACAGTGCCTGATCAGCCCGGTCTAGGATTGTCAATTAATCAAGTATTCAAATATAAACTTTGATGAGCATTATACTCTTTACCCATGGTACATCATTTTTTGGGTAACATATTCCTCAAGTTACCTCTGATCTGATTTCTATAATAATTAAAATAATGATTATCTATAACTTTCGTAGAGTTGTTATGCGTCACTATTTCGAATTGATTACTAAAGTTGTGTGTTTATAATGTAGCATACGCAACCTTGTATGTTTAAAGTTCTTGGCTTCTGTAATATTATGCACTGGTTTTTTTACTCTTGCCATTTTCTATCATAACTTTATATTTTGCACATGTCGTTCCAATGTTAGGACTCGCACAATCAAGCTGGTATTGTTCATAGTGGAGGTATAGAGCCTTTGCTTAAACTTCTTGACTCAAAGATGACGCTTGTCCAACAAAATGTTGTTTTTGCTCTCTATGGTCTTGCTGATAACGAGGTGAAGTTAATCTCCTTGTTCATTTCTCCGTCAACAATGTTTGTTGTTCTTTAAAATTATTATAGAGTGGTGAATCTTTATTAAAATATTTTGGAGAGACAATTTATTTGTAGATGCAGAAAAAAGATTTAGAGGCCACATATACAAAATATACTGTATATATGTGTGTGCATGTATGTATGTAAAAGCAATTGGAGACGTAGTCTCTCACATCCGAGAAAGCTCCGCCACTGCATTGATGCACAGTGATAATATGATATGCTGTCACTGATGTAACGACTTTTTTTATGATAGGACAATGTTGTTTGCATTGTTAAGGCTGATGGCTTTCAAAGACTGAAGACTGGAAATTTCAAGAGTCAAGTATGTTGATTTATTCTTCTTTGTGATAAGAGTAATAAATTTGCACTTAATACATGATTACATTTCTAAATGATAACTTTGTAATTAATGGAATACACAACTCCTCACTCACTAAGTGGATTTTCTTGTGATTGTCACTTAACTTGCAGCAAACTGTAGAGTGTGCAGTGAAGGCGTTAAAAAGATTAGAGGAAAAGACTCAAGGGCGAGTGAGTTTTCTTGCAAACTCTTTGCGGGTGACTTGTATATGTTTTCCATTTATTTTAATTGTACCGTATTGGATAGTTTTTTTTATATCTATTCCTCTTCGGCAGGTGTTGAAACACCTAATACGTCTTATGTGCTACCCTGAAGAAAAGGTTCAAAGACGTATAGTTATTGCTCTTGCGTACTTATGTTCTCCTCGTGATATTAAAACTATATTCATTGACAATAGTGGTAAATAATTGATATCTGCATTTTCTTTTTATTTCTCACTCACCGTATATTGTACATGCGTTTCATTCAGCATTACTCTAAATTTCCAGGGTTAAATTTGCTGATGGACATGCTTAAATCTCCAAACGTAAATCAGAAGGGTGATGCTTCAGCTGCGCTTCACAATTTAGCTGCCAAAGCCCATACTTCTGTTGTCTCCCTTTTTGAACTTCCTCCTCGATCACCAAATCAACAGGTACTTTACTCTTCTCTTGTGGGGCTTAGCACGTTTTCGTTGACGTTTTCTTTGTCATAATTTTTTTGTTAACCAATAATATTTGCTGCAGATGTACTTGGGCGAGGAATATGTAAACAATCCAAAACTTTCTGACGTTACATTCCTGGTTGAAGGTGGAGTATCTGCTGTGAAATTTTCTCCTGTTATTAATTTTGTTTACTTTCTATGCTCACTGGTTTCGATATACGATCTAATGTACTTTGTTTTCCTTTCTTCAGGTAAAAGCTTTTATGCTCATAGAGATTGTTTAGTTTCTTCAGACATATTTCGGGCTATGTTTGATGGCAGTTATAGGGTAAGCATTAATTGATTAGTTGGTTGTATTGTGCTTTGGTTTTAAGTCCTAAATTTTTTATTTATTGTGACATGGTCTACCAATAAAAGAATTTCATCCCTTTTTGAATTCTGGTGCAGGAGAGGGAAGCAAACAATGTACTGATTCCAAATATAAAGTGGAATGTCTTTGAATTGATGATGAGGTGCATTTTTAGCCATCTTTTCCTTTTCTTTTTGTAATATCGCAACTAATTTTACGTTGATACTTCTAGATTTATATATACTGGAACGGTAGATGTCAGTTTGGATGTGGCTAAGGATCTCCTCAGAGCGGCAGATCAGTATCTTCTGGACGGTCTTAAGCGTATTTGTGAATGTGCTATTGTTCAGGTACACCAAAATTGCGTTTCATGATTTGTTTCTTTTATATAGAAAGCTTTTATAATCGCTTAATTTTATCTGAAGGCTAACCAATTTAATTTTATAGGAAATTTCAGTGGAAAATGTTGTACCACTGTACAAGATGGCTGAAGACTTCAATGCTGCTTCATTAAGAAATGCATGCATACTGTTTATGTTGGAGAACTTTAATGTACTGAGTCGTGAACCATGGTATGTTATAATTTTTACAATCTGGACAGTACTTCCAAACTTCATTTCATTCATCATTCTAATATATATTTTCACCTTTTCAATATGCAGGTATAGTACAGTGTTACGTCACGTTCTACCAAACATATGCATGTTCTTCTCAGATTTACTTGCCAAATCTAATCCAGCAGACTTGTGAGAACTCCTAGATTTGAACCATGACTGGAGGGAAAGGCGAAACAATGTACAAAGCTGTAAATTTTAGTTGGATATAGAAGGCTCAGTGATGGATCTTTTGAGAGAGCGGGTATAATCAGATCATTCTTTATTTTAGTGTATGCAGTGGGGAATAGTAATTTTGTTTGATTAAGTAAAATATATTAATTTATTATTTTTACAGTCATGAACTCTTCACCTCAATGGAATCCTCCTTAGGATCTGTCTTTGAAGGAACTGCTAAGGAAAGCTGACTTATATCCAAAGTCGTAGTCAAATTCATGAATGTTATCTCAAGCTGTGAACAATTGGGCAGTCTTACAACTGAATTGAAATTTCATTCTCCAAAAGGCATGCCTCTATTCCATTATGAGTGGCCATCAAACTTTAGAGAAATATTAATATTATTAGTAATCATTGTTCTAATTCTTGAACTTTACTAAATCTGACAATAAGCCACTATAACTGCTTTTTTAAATTCAATAATCACTACGTTGTAGCAATTAAATTAGTAATTAATAAAGTATTTAATTCTGAATATCTATGATATTTCTATTAAATTATTACATACAGATATTGAGACTTGGGTAAAATACTTGCAATCATTTTCATAAAAAATTTGCAAGTAATTAGGTGCTGAATAAAATATGTATCACATAATATATTTTATCATTAAAAGGAATTGATTGAGTTGAAATAATTGAACTTTCTTCTCCGGAGAAAGTTAGAGGTGAAAGTTTTACATCGTTTTTTTTTGTTTTATAATTTTGTTTTTCCAATTTTTTTTACCTTTTTTTTCTTTCTTTCTTCTGTTGGAAACAAAAACACCATTAGAATTTTTTTTCCATCATGTTTATTTTTATCTAATTGTTGGCCTGTGTTTGTCATACTCTTTGAAGTGATTTTCAGCATCTCTTTAATCCATTCATATTAAATTCGTATTCTTTTCATCTAAAAAATTCTAATAACACTAACTCTAACAATGAATAAGTAATTTCAACTCATAAAGAAGTATATTTAGGGATGGCAGACTTCTAGTTCGCTGTAAAAAATGTCAGTTTGAATATTTAAACCCGTTAACTTGCAGACCCTACATAACTTGGGAACGGGTAATTTGTCCCATCTCATCTCACAATCCACATTAAATTGCTTTTCTTTTATTTTTTTTATGTTATATAACTATATAACTATATAACTATATATATATATATATATATTATTTTTTTTATTTTCATAATCATCAATATACAAGTGCAGATTTTGTTTCATAATTTCATAATATGTTTCCCTACTTACTTATAATAAATAATAAATTATTAATTTTTTTGTAATTATTATACTTGTAATATATCTTTGTTTCTATAAAATATTTAAACTAAGATTAAAAAATTATAAACTTTTTTTTAGTTTTTAAAAATTTATATGAATCATCATGTAAACTTACAAACATTTGAGACCTATTAACTCAAAATACAAATACTTATACCCAATTTATATGAATGGCCAACCTGAGCGTGTTACATAAAGAAAACCGAAGTGTTCAAAGATTTTGGTAAGATAAAAAGAAAAAATCCACTCTCCTTTCAATTGACACGTCTTTCGTTCTCCTTCAGTATTATCCCAAACAAAAGAGTTGAGAGTGAGTAGTCGAACAGCACAGTGATGAGTGTTCAGTTATCAGGTTTATGGGTCCCCAACTCTCCGTCAATTCCCACAAACTTCCTTCCCAACCGTGGCAGATTCTCCGTATCGGCTCTCTCATCCCAATCCCCCACTATTCAGGCAACCCTTTTTCCCCTTTTCACTCAGCTTTCTATCTTTTTCCGATACACTTTCACCTCCCGAGATTGCATCTCGCGGGTTTTGTTATTTGTGTATGTGTTACTGCTTGAAAAATTCAAGTTTTCATCTTTTTTTTCGTAATATATTCAGTTTTTTTGATGCAGATAATTGGTGTGGGAGGCCCCAGTTGGAGGGATAATGGATATGGCAATCCCAGCGGCAACTTATTTGATGGGTTTCAAGAAGAGAGTGATCATTGGAGTGACCTGGACACTGATCTTTATCACTGGACAAAGACATTGCGCCCTGTGCAGGTAAGGTATTTGTTTATGTGTCTCCCCATTAATACGCACTGTGTACTGTTGCATTAGTGCAAAATTTCATATTCTTGTGGGGCATGTGGCAGTGGTTTCCTGGTCATATTGCAAAAGCAGAAAAAGAACTGAAGGAGCAGCTCAAGTTGATGGATGTTGTGATAGAGGTGCGGGATGGACGAATTCCCATGTCCACAAGTCATCCACAGGCAAGTATCTTTCTTTCTTTTTTAAAATTTAAAAATATTAACTTTGTTAAGTATCCGCCTAAAATTGACATGAATGATGTTTGTGCTTTACTTTTGTTGATAGAACGATAAAACTATACCTACTCTTATGCTATGAAGAAGGCGGCATATAATATGCTAAAACTGGCTTTGAAACTTTCATATTTTGCATTGATCGTTACACATTACAGAACCCAAATTAAATAGCTAGCTAAATGAATGACAACCCTATAAGTGTCATCATCTAGTGTTTAGGGAATTAAGATTAACGTAAAAAATAGTAGTATAAATAACTTCTCAAGCCCAACCAATAAAATCATTTAGCCATTTAATTTTATCTCTTGTTATCTTGAACTATCGTTTAAATAATAGTATAAATAACCTATCGTTTATCCTTTGCACCCATTGTTATCTTGAACTAAGAGCCTATTTGAACAAACTTCTCAGCACACACAGAAATAGGAAGTAAAGTGAGTTAAACTAATTCAATATATGAAAATCAACTTCTACACTTCCCTTGTGGGAATGTTGGTGGGGAAAAAAAATTTGAGGTGCATAACTTGATTCCTTTTGTTTTCTTGTTCTTCTTGAGAAGTATATCCAAATTAGCTGTGATTGCTTTAGTAGAACTTTTTTATGTTTTCCTCACTCCTTCGCATTATTTAAATCCAAAGAGGTTTTCTTTTATCATCTTCAATTTGGTTGAAGAAATATATACTTGTTTCTTGCAGTTCTATATTGTTGGTCTTAGTGTCTTTATTTAACAAGTAATTTAGTTATAAAGTGTTACAGTCATTTTACTCAGTTTCTTTGTTTTATGAATAACAGTTTATTTTTTTGTGTCTATCCTAAAAATTTTTACTAATGTCACAGAATTTTGGGACATTAAGTCTTAGTACACGTACGAGACATTACATCCCAATACCATATTAAGGCCACGTGTTCTAGGATGACTCATTCCTAGACTTCATCTTACTGTTACTTCTTCTTTTGTAGATGGATGTATGGCTTGGAAATAGAAAGAGAATTTTGGTTTTAAATAGAGAAGACATGATATCAACTGCAGATCGCAATGCTTGGGCAGATTATTTTACTAGGAATGGCACAAAGGTTGTCTTCTCCAATGGGAAGCTTGGAATGGTATTGAAACAATATCTTTCTTTCTACCATAGCTCTCCGTATTCTGAAGTTTCATGTACAGGATGCCTGATCACGTGTTATCAGTACAGGGAACGATGAAGCTAGGCCGATTGGCAAAGGAATTAGCAGCTGATGTAAATGTTAAGCGTAGAGCCAAAGGTCTACTTCCTCGAGCGGTGGGTTCCTCCTAGCAATTGCATACCCATTTTTTATTGTCTTTTCTTTTGTTCGTTTTCTTATGCCAAGTCTATAGTAAAAGTCCTACTTTTCTTTCTCAAAGGATAAGGAAAAAATACCTTTTATCTGAGAAAGAAATAAATGTACTGTGTGCACACTAGCTTTGGCTTTTCTCTTTCTCACTTGTAACTTAAAAGGGCTACTTTTCCATCTAAAAAAATAACACATGGTTTCCTAGAGAAAGAAAGAGATAAGTACCTTCTTGTTTTCACAAGTCACAACACTCTTTCTCATTGATCCGTTGTTCTCTAATTTAAAATGTGCTCAGTAAATTGTATGATAAATAAAAATTTGCCTGATTGTTGTCATTCACTTGAATGTCTCCCAAATTATTATTATTTAAAGAATGAATGCTACTGTTTAATAGATTCGAGCTGGAATAGTTGGATACCCTAATGTTGGAAAATCATCTTTGATCAACCGTTTGTTAAAGCGAAGAATGTGCCCAGCAGCTCCCAGGCCTGGAGTTACAAGAGAGTTGAGGTAGGTTATTCATTTTGTTTTACTAAATAGTTATTTTTATTGAGAATTTAGGAGTATTTAAAATTTGCAGCAATTTTTTTTTATTCATAAATTAATTTGTTTTTTGTTTAACCTATTATTCAAACTAGCTTCAGTACTTTTAAGTTTGTATGGCATCTATTCTTTATTCTTAAATGACAACTAAAATGAGAAAAAAGGAATGCACTACAAAATCTCATGGATGCATCCTGTCCTCTGAATTTCATCAGTAAATTTTATCCCAAATGTTGAAAATTATAGCTTCTGTTTTTTTTTTTTTGCTCAACTGACGAAAACGTTAACGATTTACATAGTACATTCTGTTCAAGTGCAAATGGCTTCAAAAATCAGTTTCCTACAAAAGTATGCTGCAACTAATTTGTTCCGACTTGGTTTCTCATTATAAGTGCTGAATATGTAATTTGTCATATTTCTTTCTTAATGTGATAGGTGGGTTCGTTTTGGGAATGATCTTGAACTGCTGGATTCTCCTGGGATACTCCCAATGCGAATCAGTGATCAGTCAGCTGCTATAAAACTCGCCATATGTGATGATATTGGAGAGAGGTCCTATGATGTGGCTGATGTTGCTGCAATTCTTGTGCAGATGCTCACAAAGCTTCCCACAGTAGGTATGTGACGTGACAGAATCCTATTTTAGTTGAGAAAAACTTCTGTTTCTAGAACTCAGTTAGTGGTTTTCTTTCTCATGGGTACCTTATGATATTAATGTCAACTGTTTCACTGACATTTTACGCGATATGCTTTCCAACGTTTTTTCTGTTTATAAAGTGATACAGCGCTGTGGTCAATATTGCATTGTTTGATATCTCTTTCCTCTAAAACTACGGATTCTCAGTCTTTGTTTTGATTGCAGGAGGAGACACCCTTCGTAAACGGTACAAAATTGATGTAGATAGTCAAAGTGGTAAAATGTATGCGATTTTTTTTTAATTCACATCGATACATGTCTTGCATTTAGAGTTTAGACAGTGCTAATGTTTCTTCTTAACATAATACAGCGTGTTTTATTTACTAAATTGCAGATTCATAGAGAAGCTTGCAGTTCGAATATTTAATGGAGATGTTCATCAAGCAGCATTCCGTGTCCTAGCAGATTTTAGAAAAGGTAAGTTTGGTTGGACGGCACTGGAGAGGCCCTCTAGGTGAAAACACATGTTTGCATAAAACCAGAATTCTCCGAAGCTTGATTTGAAAATTATGAGACTTCCTGGAACTGACTGCAGAAGACAACTCCAGATGAATGTGGATATTGTGGTTATGAATGGATGGCATTGTGGAAGAGAAAGATGAATGTTCCCATAATACTACATTTGGAGCCTTGAGGCACACGAAAGAAAGGATTGAAAGCCATTTTTTGCTATGTAATTTGGTATCATGCATCACCGTGTCTGTATATAACTAGTAGTGTGCTTTGGGATGGGAGTTTGTATGCATCAAGCATATTTGGTAGTATATATTTAATCATTATAGGGAGATGTTTTTAAAAATTAGGGTTGATGCTTTTACTTTTTGAATGATCTTCTAGCTCATATTGCTAAATAGATAAACATGGTTGAGCCAAAGCAATAAAATGGTAAAGACGAAATGGTGTAGCTTTGCGCGGTTACATACATATACTACCTGATCTTGCCCCCACCTATCTTTCAGGGTGCAGTGGTGTAGCTTTGCTCTTGCGGCCAAAAAAAATCACATTCCGTGGAGCTGGAACACGGTACCGATTATGGGTCTAGGATTAATTATATACCATGAAGATGTAATACTATTAAAAGATAGCTTTGATAAATGACTTTTGAACCAATGGCAATCCGATAATCTATTCATTTACATTCTTAACCTCATAATACTTTAAGCCACTCACCTTTTTTATATTTGGTGATTCTTTGTCTAAATCTCAAGGAATAAAATCACAATGTTTGCCAGCATAGTAACACTTACCTTGAGAAGGGGGAAAAGTGGATACCAAGTGGGAATATATGAATGGTATATATACTTCGTCCATTGGAGTTTCGGAGATCCTTAGAAAGTGCCGCTTATTAACAGTTTTGTGCTGTCAATAAGTTATCTAAAGCGTTGATGGAGTCCACTCTTTACAGTGCTTACCGTCAAGGCCATAACACATCCAACCAGGTACTAAAGCAAAGTCAAATGAATTGTAAGGAATAAAATTTCATCACAATCTCTGTGGTTCCAAGCTTGCAATTACAAACAAGGGGCAAACAAAATACAAAAAAAAAAAAAACAAGTAAAACCAACCACAATCGTGTCCGTAAAAGAATGGTTGAATTGTATACAACAATCTTTTCTCTCTTTGAAACACTTCAAATTTCAATGTCCCCGTTAATTGCGGACAGCTATATTACATTGTTGCAGCCATATTTTTATCTTGCAATTGTGGAAGCACAAGTAGGGTCGTCTTTGTTTGACCAGCTTTCTTTAATTCGACAAGCCTGCATTGGCCTTTCAATTTGTAGTGTTTCTGCTGCTTCCTTTTCCAATTGCCTACAATATCTTCCAAACGTGTCTACACTAACCTGAAGTCTAAAATCTACTCCAAACAGAAAACTCATCTCCAACCTGTTTAATTCAGATGTGCTCACTCCCCCAACTTTTGCATAGTAAGCATTATTGTAGAATCTGTAAACCAAACGCCAAAGTAAGCTAACAGCTTCTGCTGAATGAATCAAATATAGACAATGACAACAACTACTCAAAATGGTGAAAGTATGAAAAACCATTCTTTTTCTTTAAAACCATATTTTTTGTCAAATATATAATTGATTCCCCATACTTAACACTGTTAAGGTTGTCATTATCAACCGACTATAGCAGTTACTGATAAATATAACCATATCAGGCCCACAAACAGATAAGTTTTACATATAACATTTCCATATCACCACAAGATACATAACGCATACAACGACAGCTAGATATTATGTGCGCTTGTTCAATTTAAAACTTGCACTTACGCGTCATCTATAAACTTTGCGGCTAGCATAATGCTTGTTATCAAAAGCCGGTGCACATTAAGTGAAGTCAATTTCATTTCTGTGTGCTGAATAAATCTATCCACATATATGTGTGCCACAACAAAGCAAGAGGGGCTGCAACCTGAGTACTTGAATATACGATCAATGTACTTACGAACACTCAGAGTAGGAGCTCTTAAACCCTGAAATACTGTGACAACATCTTTTATGTGATTTGCCTCCAATAGCGTTTCATTTCTCAGAACTAATCTCTCAAGAACAGAAGAGAGAAGTGATAAAACCCGAGGAACTCCTACTCCTTTATCTGTTTCCTTAAGCCCCAATGAAAGGTACATATCTGAGCTTACATCCTCAGTTTCAACCGCAAGACTCCCCATATCCAATCTGCAAACAAATGAACATGATAGACTTAGCGTTGAATGTCAAGGCACAAAAAAGAGAAGCAACAATATTAATAGATTCAAAGAGAAAAAGTGTGTGAGCTAAGTTCAGCTGAACATTTTCCCAAACACGCCACAAGTGCTTAGAACAAAAGAATAACAATCTATGAACATAGCCAGAAAAAGAGTTCTGCCCCTCCCTCCCCAAAGAAAATAAAACTGACTCATCCTATGTGTTCCAAAATCTTCTGATCTGAAGTACTCGGAGAGAAGTTCTAATCCTATATATAGTCTCAGTCAAGACACAACTTGATCTTTCGTTAGATCTGAACAACCCCTTCATTGATTATCTAGCTCGAGCAACCTAAAACATACTATTCCCCAGATCTCGAGTCTCTTGTCCCAAACCACGAACCAAAAACAACAAGTCCACTCCACTCGAACCAATTCTCTATCTCCTTAACATAAACAAGAATTGATAATTGTCTCAACAAACAAAGAGAATAACATACCCAATTTGTTCATTCCCGTAATCTCTGCATATCAGCCCCACCCAGATCTCAAAGTCACCAACTTTACTTCCACCCCGCCACCCCCAGAAGCTAAACCGCAAAGATTGCCGCAAATTTCGTTATAGAGACAAAACTTTTAGCTCGTGTCAGGTAAACACACTCCACAAAATCCTCCCCCCAGAAAACGAGAGACACACAGAAAGAACGAAGAACAGAAAACAACCCAGCCTTGACCAACGAAACCAGCCAGAGAAAAGTGAAAGACAAGACTAAAAAACAGAAACAAGAAATCCCCAGCAGAAGGAAAAGAAAAAAGCAACCTACGCTGCAAGTACAATGCAAGTAGCGAGGAAAAGAGGTAAAAAGATGTGAAACTCACAAGATTGTGAAGTACTAAGGGATTGCTATATCTTGCGGTAGGGCTGTGTGGTGTTTGTTCTTCATAAGGGTGAGGCAGAGGAACAGTGGTGCTGCGAACACAGATAGATCATGTCTTTCTCCCCACCCAAACTGACTCCAACATTCTGTGTGAACAGAAACAGTTGACAGTGTTGTGTCTTTGTAGGATTTGTTCACACAACAACACAACACAACACAAGGATTTCTTCCTTCAATTAATCCCGGAACCTTCTTCCTCTCTCAACAGATAGCGTCGGTAATGTATGCATTCCACCACTGTCATATCATATCATGCCAAAGCCAACATGTCCCAATACCATTCATGTTCCACAGGAAACTCTTTTTAATGCTTTCAATTATATAATTTTAGTCCCACCTTCTTTAAAACAACTTTCTTAATATATATGTATTTTATATATACATATGCACCCGTTATTACAAACTTTTCCAACATCACAAATCCTGTTATACAGGAGTTTATCAATGTAAAATTAACCAATTGACATTTTTTTTTTAAGAAAACAAAGAACTCATAACCACAACGGATTATTTTTATATAATTAAATGAGACAATAATTCTTAGTTAAAAATATTTTACTAGAATATCAGTATAAATTTGTTTTCTGAAGATTAAAGAATAAATGAGATCCATATTGTAACAAAAAAAGAGTTTATAGGTGTTGTGGGTACAGTGAAAAATTGGATATGCTAGTGATGTCACAGAAAGAAGAAACTAGCTTTATACGCAATTTGGCCATTGTTAAAGCACCACAATAAAAATAAAAAACAGTCTTTTTTCCAAAATGTTCTTGCTGCTACCACACATTTATAGATACATTTTTTTCTTTTAAATTTATTTGATTGAGATGCGTAATGAACTATCATGTCCTATAGTGGAATCTGAATACAGTGATTCTGGATAATTTAATCTTTAATGTTACATAAAGCAGACAAGAACATCTGTGAAAGGTCAAATATTCCCACAGGAAAGATTAAGAATTTAATTTCAACATGTTAATAGTATTAGTATAAATGCACGTTAGGCGATTTTAAAGACCATAAGTGTATAGTTAGTGAGTCATAACCGATTATGATTAAGAATAACAATGATGATAAAAAAAAAAAGTGGAAGATGATAAGAAAGATAAATGCCTTGTGACTCAGTTTTGGTCACTAAAATATTTGCTTTTCACTTTCTTTCTTTCTTGCCGTACTTTTTTTTATTGCTGCTTATTTGGACCGCGCTTTTCACCTTTTTTTTTTCCTCAATCGTTGTATATAATATTTTTCGCTAAATTTCTCAAAATAAAAAATGTCTGAACAATGCATTTGTTTGTTTGTGTGGTTGTGCAATCGCTTTGTAGGTTAATAGCTTAATTAATCTCTTGTTTTATATTTCATAATAATTTCAATAAAAAAAATGGTGTTACGTCGAAATACTACTTTCCTTGGGGACCAATAATTTTGTCAATTTAAATATAATGACAATAACGATTTTGAAAGGCAAAGTTATAATGTGAAGAAAGTGATGTAGTTTTTGTGTATTCACGAGTGATGTAGCTATTTGCATGCCACGACATCGTTTTATCATTTCTTTCTGGTACGTACGTATTTCTTTTGTACAGTTGTTATTTAATATTGCGTTAAAACACTGCCAATAAGTTAAAATGTTTTTTGTATGATACTTTATATGAGACAAAATTTCAATATATTAAAAACTAGCTATGTACGATATTTGTATTCGTGAATTTTGTTTGGCAGAAAGAAGCTTCACTGACTTGTGTCTATTTTATGTTTATCAATTTAAATTCTTAAAATTCATACATAAAATGTTGTTTAGTTTATTGAAACTTTTTAGATGCCCTATATTAAGATTAAACTTGAATTTTAGATAAGTTTGTCTAAACATTCATTTGATTCATGATTTTGTATCATCTAGTGTATTCAACAAATGTGGAAACATAATTGAAAAAAAAAAATGAAATCATGTGCGTGACTCATAGTTCCTCATGCTTTAAGAAGAATCTTGACCTACCATTTTCCTTCAATATTTGCCATCATAATCGACGAAGACACCTAATGATCTGGACAGGATACTGCTGCAACCATCATCACCATTTTAAATAAGTAATAATAATGTTGGTTGAAGGTGAAACAAACATTTTTTATTACTATTTTTCGATTATTCAATCACTGAAATTCCGTATTATATTTATAGCAAAAAGTCAAATCTTTTTATTTTTTTCTATTGGTATCGGATAGGTTCAATATGGTATATAATATAATTAGTGGATGATTTCATAGTTGAGTTTTTAAGATATGCAAAAGGACGGTTTTCATGCCATTTACTAATGTAGACAATAGTTTGTGTGCAAGTTCAAGTTCAATAATGCAATGAGAAGTTTCCATGGAAGAGAGAGGAGGAAAAAAATCACTAAATGTATTTAGGGATGTTAAAAAATTTCCACAGATATATGCGGATAAAATACGCAATGGGTAGAGAATGAACATTGTAAATAAATATATGCAGGTAACGAGTATGAATATTTTTAATACCCAAATGTTAACGGGAGGGTACAGTATCATAATATCCAAACACATGGATATTCGTCGACGCCCATACACGTGGACACTCGTACATGCTATAATCTCATTTAAATTTAAAGAACATGATTAAAATATTAAAATATTGATTTCAAATGAATTATTTTTTATTAGTTAATTGTAAAAAAAAATTATTTTTTTAAATTGTCATTCAACATTATTTAGATGAATTATTTGAACGTTGTTCGAAAGTTATGAATATAATGTATCATATATTATTCTTTTACACTATTATTCTATGGCAGTTTTTTTTATTAAATTTTTAAAAACTTGTTAATTATACTAACAACTAAAAGTTATTCATGATTTTTTTTTCATTAATCATGTAAAGTCTTTACAATAAATAAAATAGACCCTATGTTCGGGACAAGAGGAGAAAGAAAGTCCTTATATATATATATATATATATATATCACTTTTAATCATTCTAAACAACAAATCATTAAATGAAAAGTAAACATATATATTTAACTAATAAAAGTAAATAAAAAGTACAATAATAATATTTAACTAATATAAAATAAGATATTGTAATAGTTCTTATATATATATATATATATATATATATATTATTTAGTAATCACTTTATCTTAAATTTAAAAACTTAAATACTTGTTAGTTTGAGATTTAGTTTCTGAACCATTGCCCTATTTACAAAACTTCCTTCCTAAACTAAAAGTCAAATTGATAACGTCATACACCTAAATTATAAAAATAATATTCTTATTTATACTAGATCTTAAAAAATTAAAATAAATAAATTTGAATTATTTATAATTTTTCCTTGTCTCACTTAATTTTAAATTGGAAAATTATTTTTGACAAAAAAACATATCATTTTCCTTTTAAATTTGCAGAGTGAAAACTTGTTTACGTAGAACGAGAAAACATGTGCATGCAGGACCCACTCCTCTTTCACCCTTCTTCATTCTCCACCATTCAACTCAACTCACCAAAACTCACTTTACTTCAACCACAACCTCAGCTTTGACTCTTCACCGTCTTCACTCTCCGATCCAATGCCGCCGGAAAGTGACGTCACCGTCTCCTCTTACCGGCTCCGCTGGGACGTCTTTCTCAGCTTCCGGGGCACCGACACGGGCCACACCTTCACCATGCGCCTTTACCACGCTCTCCACGGGCGTGGCGTTCGCGTCTTCCGAAAAGAAGATGGGTTGGAGCGCCGCGACGAGATCCAGAAGAAGCTTCTAGAAGCCGTGGAAGACTCTGCCGCCGCCGTCGTCGTTATCTCTTCCGATTACGCGTCCTCGCACTGGTGCCTGGAAGAGCTCGCAAAGATTTGTGACGTTGGGAGGCTGATCCTCCCGGTTTTCTACTGGGTGGACCCTTCGCACGTGCGAAAGCAAGAGGGTCCCTTCGAGGATTGGTTCTTGCGGCATGCAGAGAGGTTTCCGAAAGAGAGGGTTGAGCAGTGGAAGAATGCGATGAAGAAAGTGGGTGGACTTGCTGGTTTTGTTTTGGATGAGAAAAGGTGCATGCAGCATGGTGCTTCGTTAATTGCTTGTAGTTTATTACATGATATTGCTAGATATATGTGTATAAGAACATCATTTACATATATATGTATGATTTTACAGAATCTCTGTCATGTGATGTATGGTTCGTTTATCTTGTTTCAGAAATCTTTTCTATTTTTATGGTTTAATTAGATCCACTTTTAAAAGATTGCATAATTAGAGTCATTATGTTTTAAGTCTCTCAATGGGTTTTATTATTCTGTTTTTTAAACCATCCAATTGAACTTTCATTCAAAATGAAATGGCTAATTATACTAAAAGTAAATAAAATAATATAATTAAAATTTTGTTAAAAAAAATGTAAATGTGTACATTATTGTTTTACTTTTATAGATGTTTGGTTTAAATAATTTCATGACTAAGGGTTATATTTTTAATATAATTTGAGTTATGACTGTATAAAGATAATGGTTATAAGAGTTTACGATGAAAAATGATAGCTTTTCTCTGACCAAAGAGAGCATGTTTCGTGTCTTTGAGCTTTGTTGTGTTGTTTCTTTTGTTTTTTTGTGTTGTTTTCGACCACCCTGTGTGGTTTTGAACAATGTGATTCACTCATTTGCTTTTAAATTTCTTGCTTACTGACAGTGACAAGAGTGATGAACTCATTCAGATTTTGGTGCAAAATCTTATGAAGCAGCTGAGGAACACACCACTGAGTGTGGCTCCATTCACAGTAGGTCTCGAAGATAGAGTTGAAGTGTTGAAAAACCTGTTAGACTTAAAATCCAGCGACGTAAGGGTTTTGGGGTTGTACGGAATGGGTGGAGTTGGTAAGACAACGTTAGCCAAGAGCCTCTTCAACAACCTTGTTGTTCATAATTTTGAGCGACGGAGTTTCATTCCAAATGTCAGATCACAGGTCTCCAAACACCACGGTTTGGTTTCTCTTCAAAACAAAATCCGTGGTGATCTTTGTGGGAGAAAAGAGGATCTGATAAACGATATCAGCGACGGCATTTCTGCTATACAAAAAATAGTGCAAGAGAATCGAGTTTTGTTGATCCTAGATGATGTTGACGATGTGGAGCAGCTTAACTTTTTGATGGGTAAGAGGGAATGGTTTTACAAGGGAAGTCGTGTCGTGATAACCACAAGGGATAAAGAAATCTTGCACGAGAGTTATGTTGATGTTGATTATGAGGTGAAGGAATTGGAATTCTCTGAAGCAATGGAACTGTTCTGCTTCCATGCAATCAGAAGAAAGGAACCTGCAGAGGGTTTTTTGGATGTTTCAAAACAAATTGTGGAGAAGACAGGAGGGTTGCCTTTGGCTTTGGAAGTTTTTGGGTCTTATCTGTTTGATAAAAGGACCAAGAGGGAATGGAAAGACGCTTTGGAGAAGCTGAAGCAGATTCGTCCTGCATGTCTTCAAGATGTGCTGAAGATAAGTTTTGATGCGTTGGATGAAGAAGAACAGTGTATATTCCTTGACATGGCTTGTTTGTTTGTGCAAATGGAAATGAAGAGAGATGATGTGGTTGACATATTGAATGGATGTGATTTTAGCGGAGAGATTGCAGTGGCTGTGCTCACTGCAAGATGTCTGATTAAGATCATTGGTGATGGAAAAGTGTGGATGCATGATCAAGTTAGAGACATGGGAAGGCAAATTGTTCGTAGTGAAAGCCTTACTGATCCTGGTCTACGAAGCAGGCTCTGGGATCGTGATGAAATCTTGACTGTGTTGAAGAATATGAAGGTAAATATTCTAACTAAATTCATTATAGATTTTCCATTTCATTTCTTGACAACTTAACAACGAACAGTGCGTGTAGGGAACGAGAAATGTTCAAGGAATTGTCCTAGATTGCGTGAAGAGAAGAATGTCCATTCCCAGAGATAGTACAGCAGAGGAAATTACATGGGAAAATTTTCGACGCAAGCCCAGTTGCAAATCTGCATTCGAGTATATTAAAGAGAGGTATAAAAAGTACGTAGAGGATAGAAAAGAGAGAGCAAAAGAGGTTATCCTTCAGCCCAAGCACTTTCAACCAATGGTTTCCTTAAGAATGCTTCAAATTAATTATTCCAGATTGGAAGGACAATTTAGATTTCTTCCTCCAAAACTCAAATGGTTACAATGGAAACAGTGTCCATTAAGGTATATGCCTTCTAGCTATAATCCATTAGAACTTGCAGTCATGGATCTCTCTGAAAGTCTGATTGAAACCTTGTGGAAGGGACGCAGTAACAAGGTTTGCTTTCTTATTACCTGATGAACTCACTATTGTGAAAAAATAAACTGTCATCAATGAGTTCTAGAACTTGGTGCATTCTTACTAGGTTATATTTTTCAACGATGATATTGATTTGGCAGGTGGCTGAGCACTTGATGGTTTTAAACCTCTCCAGTTGCCACCGTTTGACAGCAACTCCTGATTTATCTGGGTATCTGTCTCTTAAAAAACTTAATTTGGAAGAATGTTCTCACTTAACTAGGATTCATGAATCACTGGGGAATCTAAATTCCTTAGTTCATCTTAACTTGCGCCTCTGCTATAACCTCATAGAACTACCAGGTGAAGTCTCTGGGCTGAAACAACTCGAGGACCTCGTTCTTTCCGGCTGCTGGAAACTGAAAGCATTACCAAAAGACTTGAGCTGCATGGTTTCTTTAAAACAACTACTTCTTGATAGCACTTCTATAACAGAGCTTCCCGAATCCATCTTCCATCTCACAAAACTTGAAAAGCTGAGTGCAAATGGATGCCACTCACTGAAGAGGTTACCTACCTGCACTGGGAAACTTTGCTCCCTGCAAGAATTATCACTCAACCATACAGCATTGGAGGAATTGCCAGATTCAGTTGGTTCTTTGGAAAAACTTGAGATGCTTAGTTTGATGGGGTGTAAGTCACTCTCAGTGATTCCTAACTCTACTGGGAAACTAATTTCAATGACTCAATTGTTTTTGAATGGCAGTGGAATCAAAGAATTGCCTGCTTCTATTGGTTCTTTGTCATATTTAAGGAAGCTGTCTGTTGGAGACTGTACTTCTCTTGACAAATTTCCTGTCTCAATGGAATTATTAGTTTCTATTGTTGAACTTAAGTTAGATGGCACAAAAGTTTCCAATTTTCCAGATGAAATATTTGTGGGCATGAAAATGCTAGAGAAGCTCGAGATGGGAAAAGTTCAGCTTCTCAAGTTTGTACCAGAATCATTTGGGTGCCTCTCAGCTCTTACCATTTTGGACATGCATGAGTCAAACATTACTGAATTGCCAGAATCAATAGGAATGTTGGAAAATCTTATTGGACTGAGGTTAGACAAGTGCAAACAGCTCCAAAGGCTTCCAAACTCCATTGGAAATTTGAAATCTTTGCAATGGCTAATGATGAAGGAAACAGAAGTTACACGATTACCAGATAGCTTTGGCATGCTCAGAAGCCTGGTTGAACTAGACATGAAAAGAATGCCCTATCTTAATAATAATGGGGCTGGAACAAACATGTCCACAGTGACAATAATTCCTAACATCCAAGAACAACCTAATTCAGAGGCAATCCTATCTTCTTTTTGCAATCTAACCTTTCTGGAAAAGCTAAATGCTCATGGATGGGGAATATATGGAAAAATTCCAGATGAGTTTGAAAAACTGTCATCACTAGAAACTTTAAGTTTAGGTCACAACAACATTTGCAGTCTTCCAGCGAACATGATGAGTCTCTCCTATCTTAAAAAACTTTTGTTATCAAATTGCAGAGAGCTCATGTTTCTGCCTTCTCTTCCCTCTAGCCTTGAAGAGCTAAATCTGGAAAACTGTGTTGCAGTGCAGTACATACATGATATTTCAAACTTGGAGCGATTAGAAGAGTTCAACCTTACAAATTGTGAAAAGGTGGTCGATGTCCCAGGTCTTGAACATTTGAAGTCCTTAAGAAGGTTGTACATGAGTGGTTGCATTGGATGCTCCCTTGCCGTAAAGAGAAGATTTTCCAAGGTCATTCCTATGTTTCCTCCATCCTTCTTCTTGAACATAAAATAAAATCTAATGATCTCTCACTTACAAATTAGAGGTTTTGTTTTGTCCCAGGTTGTACTTAAGAAATTAGAGATTTTGATTATGCCTGGAAGCAGGGTCCCGGATTGGTTTACAGCAGAACCGGTAGTGTTTTCCAAGAGAAGAAATAGGGAGCTGAAAGGTGTTATTTTTTTCGGTGTTCTCTCTTTCAAGAACATACCTGAAAACCAAAGGGAAAGACTGCAGTTAGAAGATGTTCAAGGAAAAATCTTTAATTTGAGCAGTGAGGTATTTAGCACAACGTTTCGCCTGCTAGGAGTACCTGGGACAAATGAAGACCACATATTTTTGCGCAGATTTGGTGCTCGAACTCCGTTAGTCTTTCAGTTGAAAGATAGGTATACCTTACATTTGCAAATGCGAAACCCTCCTCGTGTTAATGGGTTGGAGCTTAATAACTGCAGAATTCATTTAGTTTATTATGGTGATGATGATTATGAGGGAGACGAAGGATCACTAGAAGAAAGTCAATTCTCTGTTTCACAAAAATTAGCCAAGTTCTTCAACTTTGCTGCAGAGGACCATGCATGCATCTGAATAAAGTTCTTCAACTTGCTTGAATCGTCTATGTATTGTCTTTTGACTAGTTGAAAGGAGTGTCATTCACATTGAGATTCTCTAGTTTCCTTCACCCAACACAATTATTGTCAAAAATTAGCATGTCCTTAAATATTACAAGTGGAAAGTTTTACATTAATATAAAAGTTGATTATTTATATAACATTAAATAATTTATTGTATATTAAATAGATTTAATAAATATAAGGTAAGGGGTTTTCTCCAAAACCTTCAAAACGACACTAGACAAAAAAAATTTATATCCAAGAGTCTTCTTCTCTCTTCTTTGTTTCTCCTAGAGGCTTATACTTCTCCTCATCTTCATGAAGAATGAAGCAATAAATATTATAGTCTATTATATTTGGAATCTTTATTTAAAAATATTGTCTCCTATTATATTTCGAAACTGTATAATCAATAAAATTTATAATATATTTTGAATTATGCCTGGGAAAAAATGTTAATATCAAAATAATAGTTTTATATGGTAGTGTATGAAGAAAATATGGGGTACAGGAGTTAGTTGCCCTCTCCTTGTCACACCAATCTGGGCTAGGTTAACACTGAAGCCCATTTGTTTTCCATAGGGGTGTCTCCTTTAGTATTGGTTATTGCTTCCTGAACCCAGAATTACTAACTGGACCTCCAAAATAATGAGAAAAAACTCAAATACCTTCCACCACTGCCATCATAGAAGAGAAAAAGTACAGAAAAAAAAAACTCATTCCAAAATTTTTATCCTAAATATATTTCAAGTATTTTGAATTTTTTTTCTGAAATACATTTTATGTAGGAATATTTCAAAAATCTCGTTCTGAAATATATTATATATCTTTGGCAAATTTGTTTCAAAAATCTTATTCCTAAAACTTTATTTCAAAATGCATTTCATGCATTCTAAAAATTCTATTTTAGAAATCTTGTTTTGAAAATTATATTATGAAAATCTTATTCCAAAAATTTTGAAAAGTTTGAAGTCATTTTTTCCAAGGATAAAATATTGTTTTGAAATTTTGGGCGGGTACACGAATACATCGTAGTGGTGCAGGAAGTAAAAGCCTTCAGCAGGAAGATATATACGGGGTGCAGAAAGTAATTCCCTCAAAAGAACCCAAGGTAGAGAGAAGAAGTCCATCGAGAATGCATGAAAAGCATTACCAGCGGTTAAGGTTGTCGTTGTTCACTTTCTTCCTCAAACGATAACAATAAAATAATAGAATATTAACAAGGAAAAGAAAAAGCTCCATGTTCTGTCTCCAATGGCTGGAGCTGCTGCAACTACACCACCATTAATCAATCTCACACACTCCTCCAAGCCTCGTCGCTTCTCTGCAAACAACATTCCCTTCTCTTACCAACGCTTTTATTCCGGATTCTACCTCAACCGCAGTCTAAAGCCCATAACCACCAAATGTCATAGCAAGGTATGTATTACATAAGCATATACATGATATGATTTGATATATTTTATGTGAATACTGGCTCAATTGTATTTCACATTTTTTTTTTTGTGGGTTCTGAAGCTGAACAGTTCGGGTGGGGGAGAGCCACATGAGATGGATGAAGCGGATTTTTATGATGAGTATGATGGAATTGATGATGACAGTGACGACGAGGATGCAGAAAGTAGTGTGGATTTGTTGATCAGATTCTTTCAGAGCATGTTTAAGAAAGTGTCTAAGCGAGCCAAGAAAGCTTCTCGCTCTGTTTTGCCCACAGTAATATCGCCCCAGCTTGTGAGTGCCCCTTTTCTTCTCTGCTTTCTTTGGAAAAATCGATTTTTTTAAAAAAAAAAAAATTATGGCTGCCATGTTAGTTACTTATTGTTCTTGGTTAGTGTAATAGAGATCATGAAAACTTTCTAAGTTCAATGGTCATGTAAAGACACTGTAAAACAGTCTTACAGAATTTTACACTACTGTCTTGTAACACATATCAGTTGAAATGAATTTTAAGGTAATTGTGGAAAAAAATCAACAAATTCATCAGGGTAGTTTGTGACTATGAGTATCCCCAATTTATGTGTATAATTGAATATTGATTGATTACACTTCAAGCTGTTGTGGCTTCAGGTTTCCTTCTTCCCCCCACTTCTCAATTAGTTAGTCTGATAAATTTTGGGTATGTTCAACTAGCTACTTAGGTGGTGTTTTTGGTGTTGTTTTCTATTCAAAATTAGCATCTTTTACCTTGATGATAACTTATGCTAGTGATATTTAATCGAAACTTTTATTACAGAAATTACTGATGTTCAAATTTTAAGGCAGATTGGAGAACAATACCAAAAACATCTATAAAAGTGTATATAAGTTTTGTCCTTCTAGTAATTTAAACTTGCCTTGTGCTTTAAAGTTTCAAGATTGGGTGTATTTTGGGTCAAAATTTGGCTTGTAATAAAACACTGAATGCAATTATTCCCTAAAATTTAAGCTAAACCAGACATGTGATGTTCTAGTTTTCTTTTGATTTCTAGACATTCCGGCTTCTTTTCTGAAATCTCCTGTGCTGAAATTAAACTTGGAATTTATCTTTTGAATGCTTTCTCTTATTTGTTTTCATGTAAATTCAGGTTTCTTTTGCTGTTGATGGAACTCTGCTACTTGCTTCGCTTTCTGTTGTCAAAGCGCTGCTTGAGGTATTATTACTTCCCATTACTGTATGGCTTAATCAGGAATTTGAGGCTGATTGAAATTGAAACCTCTTTCCCTTTCCAATCATCTTCCCCAGTATTTTCCTGTGATAAACACAGCTTGAATTGAATCAATTCCTTTCCTCTGGTGTAAATAAAAGATATGTGAGGAAGGTTAGCAGTGAAGGGTATGCACATAATATTTATGATTTGGGACATGTTTGAACAAACTTCTCCATAAGCATTTCTAAGAGAGATAAATAAGAAACTAAAGGTGAAATGAGTTTATCCATAAGTTTTGCACAAGTTAAGAATAAGACTTTAGAAAAACTATATAAGTGAACTATTAAAAATTAGTTTATACATAAGCTAATTTTAGTTTATGAAGAAGTTCGTTTCTTTTTTTCATTCCTATTTTGCTCCCTTAAAAGAAGTATTTCCCTGGCACAATTTCTTTTCTATGTAATTAGAAAGTGCATTATCAAGTAGGAGCTAACGGCATAGATAATATTCATCCATGAATCGTAGGTCATGTGCACTCTTGGAGGCACTGTATTTGCTGCAATTCTGGTCCTGCGTGTGATTTGGGCTGCAGTTTCTTACTTTCAGTCAAGTGGGAATAGCTTCAATCAAGGGGGAAATTCATTTGGTGCCGTGGCCTAAAGGCCCAAACCGCTTTTCAACCTTTAGCAAAAGATGGCCAATGTAAGTTTTTTAAGATGAGAATGAGATTTGAACTCATGATCTTGTATAAATAATTGAAATTCCTTGTTACTTGCCTAATGGCTTATTCATGTTAGTTTTATGGCATGCAAATGAAGTATTAGTAGAATTTTCTTGGGGTATATATTTTACTTGATTATCTTTGATCTTAAATTCTTTGTCTGTGTTCAGATAAATTCAGCCATTCTTTGGTGTACGAATATTTGATGATTGACACAGAGAATAATTAGATGTAGTTATTTTGCTTTTGTCTCCATGGTTTGCAATTTCTAATTTCTCTGGTAATTGATCTGGAAAGATTGTTTTCTGGTGCTACGATTGCATTTTCACTGCAACCCAATTCTAATTTATACCCGTACCTTGTGTGTGGATGTGTTTGGACGAAGGATTTCAACAATTCCAAGAAATTGAAATACTTAGTAATTGAATTCTCTTTATTTCTTAAAATTTCTTAAATAATTAGTTTGGATGAAGCAATTTAAATATCTTAAATTTCAATTTTCTTGTTTAGATAAATCAATTGTTTTTTTCTATTTTTAAGGTATCTCAATTTTATCTTTGAGTCTAACTTAACTTAACTCGACCTTCAATTCGAGATTACTCGTCTCGACTTTTGGTTCAAGTCAACTCAAGTCCATTCAACCTTAGGTGGTTCAACCTGGGTCGATTTGAACTAATTTGTCCTTGGCTGATTTGAACCAATTTGACCCTGGTCGATGTAAAATGATTTGGCTTGAGCTGACTCAACTCAATTTTCAACTAGGGTAGATTGGGTTGAACCTTCCATCTAGGCTGACCCGACTCAACATTTGGTACGGACACACTCGGCTCGACCTTTGGCTCGGTCGAGCCGATTTGGATCAACCTTCAGTCAGGACTGACTCTGCTCAAGCTTCGTTCAGGGTTGACTTAGCTCGACCTGGGGTCTAGGTTGACCCAGCTCGATCTAGGGCCTGGGTTGACCCAGCTTGATCTAGGGCCTAGGCCAACCTAACTCAACCTTCGACTTGGACTGACCCAGCTCAACCGTCGGCCTTGGCCGACTAGTCTGAACCTTTGACCTGAATCTACTCGTTTCGACCTTTTGTTTGACCAGACTCGGCTTGGTTGTCGACTTGAATCGAAGGTCAATATGAGTCAACTTTTTGGTTTTGTGATTTTTTTTTGTCCTAATCAATGAGCAATTTCATAACTTGGGAAATTTCAATTTCCTTCTTTTTTGGAGGGAATTTCAAATTTTACTACTTTTGTTATTTAAAATAACTTCGTAAAATTCCTCAATTTCAATTTTCTTTTAATTTCCTCTTCTAAACATGTCATTTTCTTTCACAATTTCAAATTCTCCACATAAATGAATTACTCTCTTAAAATACCTCATCCAAACATACCTATAAGGTTTTAATCCTAAAATTTGATATTTGATGATACAACTATTATTGATAGTACTTTGGATATATATTGGCAGACTCAAACATTCAAGCTAATATATATTGTGTTTTGTGACACATTTTATTTAACTGACTTGGCAGATAATAATAAATCAAGCTCAAACTAATTGTTCTTATTAAAAACTATGTCTCCTTTGAGTAACCTTAATAAAGCTATATCTTTGAGAATCTATGACAGTGAACACAGTCAGATGTTGTTAACTCTTTTTATGGAACTTATCATGTCTCCACAGTTTTAAGAACTTCAATAGATTAAAATTATCCCACGTCTTTTTATATTTTTAATATAAACCTATTAAGTTGCTCAATTATTTTTTAAAAACTAAAAACCCAAATATCATATAAAATCATTTGTGCATGTGAGATCCACATCATACTTCTGTGATAGTAAACCCTGCTAACGAGTTTAAACTTTAGCAGACCTTTTGGGAGTGTTGCTAAGGCTAGATTATCTCATTCTTAGTGTGATCATGTGCGTTGTATGAAATGCGAAAGTTATCTTAAAATAACGAAATGGATATTTTGCTTATCATTTCTTAATTACTTTTATAGTAGATGTAACATGTGCATATATAACTGCAAAGTTGGACCTTTCAATCCATTGGATTCATCGTGATTTTCTTAAAATCAGTTTCTTCGTTCAGATTGTCTACAATTGTTTCTCTTGCTGTTGTGTAACAGTGGCTGGTAAACGTGTGAGATCGCCACCAAAAGAACGAAATCCATCTTACGGTAAACTGTAACGTACCTTGTCAAACACCAAAACAACAGTTTTCAATTTAAACAACAGAGTTACTACAGTAAATTTAAGTTTTTCGCCATTCTTCTATAATGATATGCTTCGGTGTAATTGCTTTACTTTTTTTTGTTTGATTGAAATGAAAACTCCACCCAATAACTGGCCAATTTCAAATACTAACTTTGAATCTCAAGAATCCGCAGGACAAGCTCCAATTTTCATAGAACAAGTTATAAAAAACATTCAAGATACTCTGTATCTAAATTTGTCTCTATCGAGCTGAAATTTCCACACAAATAACCAACAGTGGCTCCATTCAATAGGCTCTTCTGGCTATTAAGATCTGTGTAAGTGTTCAAAGGGACTAAACAATAGAGTTAACAAAACCACATGGGCTCAATTTATTCAACATAGCTTCACAGACAAACAACAATGTCGACACTATAGCACAATGACTAAGCCTTTATGTATTCAGTACAAGCAGCATTGTTCTACAAGAATAGCAATCATTTTAATGGTTATGAAGAGTATAGCATAGAAAGCCTATAGTCCACTAAACTACATATTGGTAAATGAATTGTAAATGAATTCATTTTCCAACGCACTAACAAATGGAGTTGCTAAAGTACTCGCTGAAGCGATCTTGTAGAAACAAATAACAGCTCCATGTCTCTTGGAATGAGGTGTCCATGGGACTTCACAACACCTTGAGTATATGATTTACGGGAACTCTGATGGAGAGACTAATCATCCTATATGCATTTATTATAAGGTGTCATGGGATTTCAAAGACTATGTTGCTCTTTCAAAACCAGTTCCCACCTGCATATGTAACCACTCTGGTGATGAACCTCGGCTATACTCTCTTGTAGGTTGAGAAGCGAATGCGATGCCAGTTGTATCAAATGTTTGCTGATCAAACTGGAACACCAACACAAGGATTAAAAACAGAAGTACACCAATAATCTTATTCCACTGGCCCTAAAATTTTGTTTGAAGGTGAGTTTCTACACACTTTAAAGCTATTTACATCTTAGTATATAGAACAACATATCCTAGTTGTTGCTACCATCTACTATAAAATTTATTTACTTTATGTATCAAAAATCCCTTGACTATCCAATATTCCACCCAGAATTTGCAAGGTGCCCACTTAACACAACAAAAATCTTAGATCACACAAGATCATTTAGCTCAGTTAAAAATCAAATCTATAGAGCAACATCTGCAAATGAATAAAACAATAAATCCATTTATAGGGGTCTACTATTCTATATGTTTTTTCAAATATAAAAACATTGAAAACTATATATTATTTCTCACTTATTTCTCAATCAAGATAAAAACCCTTTTGCATTTAAAAAGGTCAAGCTTGACACAAATAGCGTGTATAAAAGAAGCCTCTACCCAAAATGGCATCCTTGCAACATAACAGAAGCAATTAAACTCATAATCCACCAAAGGTAAAGTTTAAAATAAAAGGGACAAAACCAGCTGTTCCGATCTCAAGTACCAGCTTTCTGGTTATTTATATCAAAGATATCAATACAAAGATGCTGCATGTGCTTACATCTTTAGGAGGAAACACTTCAATTCCGGAGGGTATTCTTGAATTTACGGCCTCAAGCTTCATGGACAAAAACTGTGACATAAAAGTAAGTTAAAAAAAAATGCTATGAAGCATATATATTTTCAAAAGAATGCCACCACAATTCACACCTCTACTTGCCGCTGAAGCGATTGGATATAATTAATTATCTCATCAAGAACCAACGCTTTCCCAATAACCTGAATCAAAGAAATACATCGATTTATAATTTCCTTGAGAGCACAGCTTAGTTTTTGTACATACACAGACCAGTAACACTTCTTTCTTCTTCATTTACACTTATTTTTTCTCTTTCAGTAAGACACACGTAGTAAGGTAGTAAAACCATACCTTATTACAACCCGGGACCAAATCCTGAAGAATTTTCATCCTCTCACTAATCTTTTCCCGTCTAGCCTGTCCAATAACATAACATTCCATTACAATACTAAGTCAATGATTCTTACCGGAAAAGACCCAATAATTCAATATTTTCTTAAATACCCCCAAAAGACCCAGTAAGCACAACAGTTTCATTATTTTTTAAACCAACTTTTTCAGGTAACAAATAATCCACTTGACACTACATTTCCCGGAGTGAAGCAAGTTCTTGGTACGCCAGAAACGCCTACCCTAACCATTGATGGCATAGTTTTCTCGTATTTTTTGTTTTAAATAAGAATTTAATAAAAATGCACAATCACATGTGGCCATGTTACTCATGTATGTTAAATTAAATTTAATTTTCTAGTAGTTTCTTTAAAAGTCATATCAAACCACGAATTATTTCTAAATTATTGATAGAATAATTCTTCCATTTTTTGTTTTAAATAAAATAATTGGATTGCCCGACAGTGATGATATTTTACACAATCATTTTAACACAAATGATCAAAGATCATCATGTACTGTGGCAGGAGGGCTTGTAAGTTTTGGTTTTGATGGGACTTTGGCACGTCTTATGCTGCGTTCACTCTACTACAAATAATGCATTTTGCTTACCAAAAGCAAAATAAAAATTATTATGTGATTAAGATAAGCTTATCAACTTTTATCTGAGGAGTTTAATTTCTGTTCTGCGTCAATGTCAAAAAAAATTGCACCATCAACAAAATATTTTCATTAGTATCACTTTTAATGGTAAAAACGCATTAAGTATATCAGTATAAACGTTTTTTACCTTAAATAATGTTCTTAAACGTCATCGCAAAATATGTCTGAATTCATTGATTATTCAAAAGTCTTTACCATAACAATCACTAAAAACTGTAAAAAAAAAAAAAAAAAAAAAAATAAAAAAAAAAAAACAAAAGCTATGCAATCACAAGTCTAAATCAGTACCATACTTTGGTCCAAATATTAATCATCCTATAAATAACATTTTTACCAGTTAAAATCAACAATTAATTAAACTCATATACTAAAAATTAAAACTATGGAAAAACATCACAAAGCTATTTACAGCAAATTAAAGACGATGATAATTGAAAGGGGTGGTTAGTTAGTGATTAAGATTAGGAAGTTGCATTGATTAATAATCACTCACCCTTTCTGCGAGACTGTGGCTATCAGTAGCTTGACCCCTTCTGGCTCGGACATGAATGTAATCTTGCTTTGAAGGAGGCTCTGAAGGTGGCTTTCCACCTTGCTCCGCAAGCTTTCCTGAACTGCTTTCTCCTTCACCTTTCGCACTCTCACTCTTCTGGTTCCCTGTTGTTTTAACCCGTTTCCCATCACCACCACCACCACCCTCCTTCTGCACAAATCCCAATACCCAAAAACTTTCATCTTCAACACAAACAAACTCTACCTATAACTAACAAAAAAACAGATCCAACTTCTTTATTGCAATGTAACCAATTCTATTCTATTCTATTTCTTTTTTTCTTTTTTTAATTCATAGTAGAACATTGAGTGAGGTACCACGCCATTGCTGGTGGAGACGCCCTTAGCGGATTCCTCCTCCTCGGCGTCGCGCCTCTTTTTGTGGCCAATGCTACCCGGGCCCAGGCCGTGCCCGAAATGAGCCCTACTGAGGCCCAGCGCGGCAGTAGCGTCTGGCGCGTGGGGAGGCGGGAACTGCCAGATCTCCGAGAGGTTGTAGGACGTTGTGTTGGCGGCGGCGGCGTTGATGATGGCGGCCGGATCCATTCGGTGAAGAAAGTGTCAGTGAGAAAGGAAGAAGAAGAAGAAGAGTGGCATTGAAGAGAAAGTTTTTGGTTTGGGATTTGGGATTGTGATCTCCTTGGAGAGTGGAGGGTTGTGCGCAGAGTGTGTGTGTGTCTAGTGTGAGAGAAGAAGCAATGTTTCTTCTCTGTCCACCATTACTCTCACTAGACACTCACCTCGGGAGTCGCAAACCCAAGTCACTTCCTTCCACAACTCACTCTTCTTTTTCTTTTCTTTATTTCTTTTCCCCCTTTTTCTATATATTTTTCTCATGTAATGTGATCCATTCAAAATTTACAAGATTTTTTTATACTTCATCGCACTTTCTTTTTTTTTTCTTTTTTCTTTTTTTTTTTTTTTTTTTTTTTTATATTTTTTTTTTTTATATTATATTAATTAAATTTTTTATTT
>Ga0214545_1001644_pt1 | contig 42196 bp, 22 predicted proteins | sample CNSS4metaG_FD_160064 | JGI IMG/M metagenome (GOLD analysis project Ga0214545, IMG submission 160064) | Root nodule microbial communities from cowpea collected in UCLA plant growth center, Los Angeles, California, USA - CNSS4 | ecosystem: Host-associated > Plants > Roots > Nodule | place: USA... | reverse complement strand
ATTTAAAATTTGTCCCATAATAAGGTGAACTTGTGGGTCAAGAGGCTTTCTCACCATTTTTCAATCTTTTCTTCAAAAAAGAAAAGTCCTATATTCTTTTTTTTTTCTTTTTTTTTTTTCTTTTTGAGGGACCTTCCTACTTTCCCGTACTGGAAACAATTCAAGCAAGCTCTTTTTTTTCTTTCTATGATTACAGTATGACACATTTCTTGTGTACGGCCCAAATTCATTAAAGCTCTTGTTTAGTAAAAGAAAGGAAAAACATATTGATTTAAAAGTAGAAAAAAATAAAATAAAGACTTAGACAGAGTTGTGGTTGGCTTATTGGTTCTGGACTCAAACAAATAAAGCAAATTAGGTCATTTGATGGTTAATCACCCTATTTTGTGATTTTGTCATTGCAGGCAAATACTGTTTATGGTGCATTGCGGGGATTAGAGGTATGTAAAGAGTTTGCTTGTCAATGAGCTCAAACTGTTTTTATTCTTCCTTTTTCTTTTTACTTTATTTGGCTGCTTGAAGTGGAGGAGTGGTGGTGGGAAGAGATGGCGAGGAGGTGAAGGTTGATGAATAGAGAGCAGTTAGTCCTTGTTTAGCACTTACTGGCTTGATTTGACATCTGGTTACTGGAGTCTGGAGTTGTAGATAGCAGATATGCCTGTTGTGACATACTCATTCTAAGATGATTTCTAACATGTATTTCCATTTTCATATTTAGATATGTTTTTCTCCATAGGGTTGGCAAATCTATAATCTGCTGTGTCCTTGTATATGGGATAGGATTTAATCAACTTTCTAGAATGTATTTTTTTTTTTCGTATACCTTTACATCGTTGATCTTGATATTGTGGAAACATAAACCCCTCTAACCTGTATATGCATTGGCATGCATGAAGTAAATTGCTCAAAGTCTCAGTTTGTCTATTTTTTTACTGTGCAAAATGAAAACTGAACTATTGTTGTCTTTGCATGGTGAACCAGACATTCAGCCAGTTGTGTTCTTTCGATTATACAACTAAAAAAGTAAAAATATACAAGGCACCTTGGTCCATCCAAGATAAACCTAGATTTGCATATCGTGGGCTTTTGTTGGGTGAGGCTCAAGTTTTTAAAGAGAAAATTTTTATTCTGCTAGCAGTTTTATACTTAACCAGCGGACAATGATACATGTTTTTTTGCAGATACATCAAGGCACTATTTACCAATTACTGTAATTAAGCAGATTATTGAATCTATGTCCTATGCTAAACTTGTAAGATATATGTTATATGCTTTTTCAATTTTCTTCCTTGCTGTTTTTCTTTTCATGTAATGCTGAATATAAAAAATTATGCTGCTTAGAATGTTCTACATTGGCACATCATAGATGAGGAGTCATTTCCGCTTGAGGTACCTACATATCCAGACTTGTGGAAAGGTTCGTATACCAAGTGGGAACGTTACACAGTTGAAGATGCATATGAAATTGTCAAGTAAGACTTTATCCAAATTAGTTGTTTTTATACTCTCCCTGTTTTAGTAGCAATTTTCCTGGGGAATGAAAAGTTACCAAAGAAAGAGGGGCCAAGAAAGGCTATCATGGGGGTGGGAAAATATGTGACTAAAATCCCAAAATAATATTATAATGGCCTTGTGAAGAGATATGCGTAGTGCCTTTTCCTTTCATTGAATTGTCAGTTTCTTAATTTAACATTGACAAATGTTGTGTTTTCTTTTATTTTACATGGTATGTTGATATAAAGCTTCGCCAAAATGAGAGGTGAGGTATCTTCAAATTCCTCTTCCAAAGTTCCAGCTACATAATGTTGATCATAATTTTGGATTTTATGGTTTTCTTTTCCTTTTCGCTCTTTCATCTTCTTAGTTTCATGCAAAATACATTTATAAAAATAAAAGTGAATCTGCATGCTTTCATTGAGTATTTGTATGATTGATTGCAGGCATAAATGTGATGGCAGAAGTGGATGTCCCTGGTCATGCAGAATCATGGTAAAAAACATGCCTTGGTCGTTTTTCTTTTGCTGAGTATGGCCTGATAGTATTATACTAATTGGCTTTGTTACTTTCGCACATGGAGACCCAAGAAATTTATTTTACTTCTCAAAATTTGTCACTTGTATTTCTTTTAAGAAAGAGTTGGCCACAAAAAGTTTATTTTAGCTTGCAACCTGTAATTTCATTGGGTCGAGTGCTTCCGTTGAAGTAAGTTTGGTGTTGAATATAGGTAGGCACTATACTCGTTCCTCCAATGACTGATACATGCTAGGATTGACACCGGCTTTTTTTTTTTTGTTTATTTTAGCAAGCCATTGCTATTTTTTTTTTTTCTATTTCATATTTGCTCCATCTGATTATTAGCTGGGTTTTATTCAATTTTTTTTTGTGAAGTTGAACTGTAATCAATTAGTTGTATTAACTTTTGACTTCAATTGTTACTCCAGCGATTTAATATTTCTATTTTTTGCTGACAAGTGGTATGCTTAACACAGATTTTAAGGTTCTTTTTATTTGATATAGGGGTGCAGGATATCCTGATCTTTGGCCATCACCTACCTGCAGGGAGCCACTTGATGTTTCAAAGAACTTTACTTTTGATGTCATTTCTGGTATTCTGACAGGTTAAGCTCCTATGAAACCTTAAGCCCCATACTTGTTCAGTTGTTGAGATTTCTTTATTACATATATCAACTTTCACCTCTATTGAATATCATTTTGTCTTCTTGAAATCATGCTAAACACTATATTGGGAAGATTATACCATAAACAACTTGAAAATGTCAGTAATGCTAGTTATGTTGCATGCTTAGAGTCTATTAGAGACACCATTTAATATTCATTTACAGATTACGTATCTCTTTCCTCATTTATTTTAACCGTCTTTGATACTTTTCGCCTTCTATATTGACCTGACGGTGTTGGGATTACCTTGTTTTTGAATTGTTATCTTACTTGTATATACACTTGTAAAAATGCATTATTTCAAACAACTTCCAGGTACCATTGTTTAATTAGAGAGTGAAGAAGGATACTCTAAATTGTTGTTTGATGATTTGATAATTTTAAGGGTTGAAATAAGGGATTTATGATACCAAACTACCAATCATGAATAAAAATGTACGACTGTACAACTACGATAATACACTATTTGCAATATTATCTGTTTTATAATATTTTCTGGATACAATGTTAGACAACTATATTTGATAAAATACTACAATTCATGTTTTTTTTTACTTTATACATGTATAGATATTTTTACTGGGAAGTAAATAAATAATATAACTAGTTATTATTCTATTGATATCGCACCTACATGTTTTCACAAAATTCAACTCTTATTACTTTGTTTTGTATCCTTTACTACTAAAATGAAAATTAGTCCAAAGCTTTGTTTTTTAACCATGTTTAGTGGTGTTGTGTGACGAATATAGCCTACTCCACCTAGAGGGATAAGACTTTGCAATTATTGTTGTTTTTGTTGTATTTACTCTAATGGTGCTAGGTACTGGTGATTCAGAAGAGTTGCTTATGTCTACACCGGAGTGTCATACTATCATAGCTATACTTAAGAATTTTTCGTTGCAGATTCTCTTAAAATTACAATTTTAGTTTTTCTTTTTCTATTTCTCTGTTTTTTTTTTATTATTTATGTAGCTCCCACTTTAATTTCAAAATTTTGATCTAGTCTTGTGGAAGTGGGAAACAATATATGTGCCTGTCTCTATGCTTTCTTCATTTTTTCTTTTATTGTTTGTTTGAGCATTATTAAAACATGTATCCATCACTCGTGCGTCTTTATTATTTTTTCTTCATCTACTTAATTTTGTCCTTGATTCATCTTGCTATATTACTAATATTGTGCGGATTGTTAAAACCAAATCGATCCCATTCCAACATCTTGCCTTATCTCCCCACTCATATCATGTACACTGAATTGTGCTTAGTACTTTAGTTCATGTACTGTATCAGCTGTGTTTTTATGTGCTTAGTCTCTACGCACATAAAAATGACAATCTTTATAAATTTTGCAGATATTAGAACGATTTTCCCATTCGAGCTATTTCACTTGGGTGGTGATGAAGTTAATACTGGTCAGTCTAAGTTGTTTTTTTTTATTGCAACATGCCAAATAATCAATTGAACTAAAAGCTAAATGCTTATAAATGAAGGAAATGGTTTTTTATCATTAGTACAAGTTGAAGTTAATTTCAGAAGTGATAAAGGCTAATGAGAATGGAAACCAATGGTTAAATGATGCTGTTGGATACACCTACCACCAAGTTTCCTCCTTGTTTGAAATCTATATTTTAAGGGACCTGCATTGCTATCTTCAATAATAATTTAAAAAATTGATATTGTCGATTGGTGCTTCCGTGCAAACTTGTGATTGTTATGATTTGATCTGTACTAAAGTGATCCTATGAATAAAGTAATCTCAGTTTAGATATTATGAGGGTTACAAGACCCGAAACATCTCTTTTGAATTGATAGTTCCTTTATTTTTTTGTCTTAGAAAGCCATGAAAGAAAAGTTTCCTCAGAAAAGTTTCCAATATTTACAAACCTTGAGGGGGGTTGGGATTCACATTGCAAGAGGGCCTCTAGCAGTCCATAAATTCTATGAGTTTATTTATCATTAAATATAAGTAGAATTTATTTATACCATAACAAGTATAATAAAAGTAGAATTAAAATTATTGTTGAAATGTCGAAAATATTTTCATCAACAATGCTAATTGATGAAAAATTATGTTTTATTTGACAGATTGCTGGCGCAGTACCCCTCATATAAAGGAATGGTATCAGCATTAACTTGTTAAACTCGTTTATTTACATTTCTTGATGACTTTTTGTTTAGCCATTTATGTATTGAACTCAACTAAAAACTTCTTATATATAAAGGATTTGGCAAATGCTGTTCCTTGCAAAAATTATTTCATTCATAATCTTGTATTTTTTTACTAAGCAAAGCTTTTAACGGACTGCAATCTCAATGTCAACTGAATTACTGTCTCTGTTATAGTTGTTAATCTTGGCCGGATTTCTGTCGCCATATGAGTGACTTCATTTGTCATTTTTTTGCAATCAACTGAAATGTTTGGATTATTTGCTATGAAGCTGTCATGAACCTATAATCTCAATTCCCAAAAGTTTGATTTTAGTTGGAGATAATTGTCAACTGCCAGTAAAGTTAACCATTTTGTCAATTGTCTATGTAAAGGCACTTATTTTAGATGTTACGTTTATATTCTGTATTTTGATCATTTACTCTGACTTCAGGCTTCAGAATCACAACATGACCGCTAGAGATGCCTATCAATATTTTGTACTGAAGGCTCAAGAGATTGCGGTTTCAAAAAATTGGAGTCCAGTGAATTGGTATGATCTGTATATACATGTAGGTTTTATTATAACTCAAAAAAAACTGATTTGTACCCTTAATTTGTACTTAGCAGCAGCTATTTCACCCTAGTATCACCTTTCTATCCTAATCCTTTCTTTCTATTGAAAACATCAATATTTCAAAAGTTTGCATATGCATGGAACAGTATAGGTTAGCTAATCACTATGCAATTGTTCTGCTTTTTAAATGTTCTCAAAATATATATACATTTTTTTCTTGTCTTTTTCTTTTTCTGCAATTACTCAGGGAGGAAACCTTCAATACGTTTCCATCAAAGCTCCATCCAAAAACCATTGTGCACAACTGGTGAGTTTCCATCTGTGTAAGCAGCTTTACTGGAGGACAAACCTCCAATGTCTCAGTTTCAGAATAAATTATTTGAAGTGATTCTGTAGGTTGGGCCCTGGTGTTTGTCCAAAGGTTGTTGCAAAAGGTTTCAGGTGCATTTACAGTAACCAGGGTGTCTGGTATCTTGACCATCTGGATGTACCTTGGGATGAGGTCTATACTGCTGAGCCACTTGAGGGAATACACAAAGCTTCTGAACAAGAACTTGTAATTGGAGGAGAAGTTTGCATGTGGGCTGAGACAGTTGATACATCTGATGTTCAGCAAACAATATGGCCTCGAGCTGCTGCAGCTGCAGGTTAGCAAATCTTGCTGATGCTAAGTTGTTCAACATTCTTGCAGTGTACTTGTAGTGTTATGCTAACTCTTTCATATGTCTTCCAACCTAGTAGTATTTCTAAAATATATCAGGCAATGAGCACCCTATTGTGTTGTTGCTCATTTTGTTGCAGTGTACTGATTTTTGTTATTTTTGTTGCACAGTACTGTGCTATGCAACAAAAATCAGTACACCGCGGTTTCCTGATATAATAGCTGATTTTGTTGCGGAGAATAGGTAGTAGAAATTTCAGTGTCCCTCTTCTATAATATGAAAATTAGAAAATGATATTTTAATCCACATTTTTTGATCCACTTTTAACCCACCACTCTTATCACCCTTAGATCATTTATTTTAATTTTTTGTAGTGATGTGATGTGATGATTTAAAGGTGATGAGAGTGGTGGGTTAAAAGTGAGTCAAAAAAAAGTGGGTTAAAATATCATTATCTGTGAACTAATTACATCTGCTGAACTAATTACTCCTTGTTTACCACAGAACGGTTATGGAGTCAGAGAGATTCTACATCAAAAAATATTACCATAACTGCATTGCCTCGGTTGCAAAACTTCAGATGTCTGTTGAATAAACGAGGGGTTCCAGCTGCTCCTGTGAAGAATTTTTATGCTAGAAGGGCACCTGTTGGTCCAGGGTCATGTTATGAGCAATAATACATAAAATGATCCTTTTGTCATGTGTATGTAATCTGGTTGTTGATGCCAGAACTCTAATCTTCTGCCAACACCCATATTGCAATGTAATTTATTGTTGAATTAAATAAATCATGTCCAGTTTACATTTTTTTAATTTGTTTCTTCTGAAAGCAAAACACATACACTTGTTCTGAATGCCTGAGCTTGTTCAGTACCAAAAACTCTTCAAAGATGTGAGCAACATCAAAACTTGGATAAGAATCTTTAGTTTTAGCAGATGAAACTTGTTCAGTACCAAAAGTTGTTCAAAGATCTTAGCAACATCAAAACTTGAATTAGAATCTGTAATTTTACCAGATGAAGCTTGTTCAGTACCAAAAGCTCTTCAAAGATTTAGCAAAATCAAAACTTGGATTATAATCTTTAATTTCAGCAGATGAAGCTGAATTTTTTATATGGTATAGTAAATTGGCAAAGTGGCTTGTCACTGATTATGCAAACTATATATATATATATATATATATATATATATATATATATATATATATAATAATAATAATAACCAATCCATTTTAAAGATCATCATTAGTCTCTTAAGGTTAAAATTAGTTTTACAATATTAGTCAAAATTGATTTTATCGAAAAAGAATATTACATGTCTGTAGAACCCTGTTGTCTAATCACAGAATATCATATATAATTAGTTTATTGAGTTTTATAATAATTAGCATCAAAATCATACCAACAATCACTTCTATTTATCAGATTAAAAATGTTTGCGCTAAGTAACTGACTAGTCAAACTTTGAATAAGTAACCAAACATTGATAATAAATAGAACTGGGTAACTGGTTATTCAAACTTTGAATAAGAACAAATTTGGTCAAATGTGAACTCATTAACTATAATTATTGTATACAGACCAGCAACATTGTTACAGTCAAGTAGTATGTTTAATTTGAAGTAAATGCAAATTAAATGTTTCTTATGAAAAAGACAGAATCAGATTTTTTTTCCACAGCAAAAAATGCTAAACCTTTAGTTATATCTATTAAGATCCTTGTTCTGACTAATTTGGTTCCTTAATGTCATTTTGAAAATTGTCAACTCAAAAAATACACAAAAAAGCAACCGTTTTAGAATAACCATTCTAGATGAATATATTTATAATATTTTTTTAATTATGACTTATATTTAAATGACTTAAAATTATATTTTATCTTTAATATCATGTCTAAATGTCTTTCTTATGTTGTTTTTTTATATTTTCAATGTTGTGTTTGAAGGATTAAATACCAATTTTTGTTTTACTTATTAATATCTTAATTAAGAAAAAATGTGTTACAACATAATTATAATGGTATATAAATAATATATATTTTTTCTTATATATATATATATATATATATATATATATATATATATATTTAAAATATTTTATTTTAGGTGTGAGCATGTAATAATCAAGTTTTTTTAGTTATTCTATGTAATTTTATAGGTATTCATCGGAGATGAAAATTATATTTACTATCTCTATAAGTGAAAAGATGGATATGAACTTTTTTTAAATGATGGAAAATGGATACTATAATACCATTATGAGTATTCAAAACTTTCTGGTAAACTTTTTGGTACAAAACAATTACAAATTTATAGTTTTAGTAATTAATTAGGGTTTGGATGAGCAGGAATAAATGCTAATCTTTAATTACACCTAAAATTGGTACCACTTTCATTATGCAACTTTCTTATTATTTGTCATTTTCTGCCATAAAAACGTTTCCATAATTTCTCTCTCAATTTAGGAACAATAACTCGATTTTAGGAACTCCAAATCATGTAAAACAAGTAAATGTGTTTTTTTCTTTAAAAAACAATTATTGTGTTGATAAGTTAAATTAACTTCTATTTATAAGAAATTATAAGTGATTTAATACTTTATTTTCATGTATTTATTTAGATTTATTTTATAATAAGTATAATTTATTTATATTTTTTTAAATATTATTTTTATCATGAATTTTTTTATGATTTTTCATGTTTTTTTTTGTTTTTATTTTTATTTTAATAATATTTCATATAATAACAAATAATTACCAATCTTCGGAGTGTTAGCATAGTAAATATATCACATCTCAAAATAATGTTTGATATGAGTTTATTGGAAAACCATTAATCACCAAACACAAAACCTAGGGATGGGTGGAGGAACATAAACTACATTTAATTAAAACCTGAATATATATATACAAAATTTTGATTGAACAAATCATTTAAACTAAATTCGATTAAAACCTGAAAAACAAATATGGTTAACTTGATATTAAAATAATATATCAAGTTCAATGTAATTTATTATTAAAACATTAAATAAAAAAGGTTTAAATTAAATTATAGCATATTTTGTAACTAATATTTTAAATAAATAAATTTATTGCACATGATTTTTACTATTGATGAACATTTGTTAAAAAAAATATAATTTATAAGAAAACATTAAAGAGCCGACCTGAAATTATTTTAAAAAATACATTGAGTCTATTTTTAAAATATAAATCAATATCCAATGAGTTTGGACGAATTTTCCCAAAGACATCTTTGAAAAAAAAAATTAACTTCTAGATAAGTTCCAAAGACATATTTGAAAAAAAAAACGATTTTTACTTCGACATAAGTTAAAACTAGTATATATGTTCAAATTTTATAAAAATTGGAGGATTTTGGATAACTCATATAAGAGAAATTTTACAAGTTAGATTACGACGTAAATTAAAATTAAGAAGTTAATCCTTTATTTAATTTTTCTTGTCTAATTGAGAGTTCTTATAAAAAGGTTTATCCAAGGAGACCTTATGTCTGCCACTAAGAAGACTTGTATGCTAAAAGTCTTACACCAGGGCATAAAAAATGGCAGTTAAATAGAAACAAAAACATTTAAAAAAAATATATCAATTAAAATAGGTGAAAATGACTATTCCTTTTTAAGTTGAGTGTTCCTATATTATATTCCAAACATTATAGTCCTTAAATAAAGATTTTATTAAAATAAAATAAAAAATGAAAATCACATGAAACTCATGGTAACAAGTTATTCTCTATGTAACTTAAATAAATTAGTTTTAAGATTAAATATATTTTTAATTTTTGAACTTCACGTCAAATTGAAAATTTTCTTTATCAAAAATTTTGAAACATTTTTATTTTCAAATTTTAAAAAAGAATAGATATACTCAATTACATTAAATTTTTTTACGTGTAAAAAATGTTTCATATTATGTATTTAAGTTGTTTATATTATTTGACACGTCCTCGATTCAATATAAACTGAGAAACGTGTTTGACACGTTAACAAAATTTAACATAATTAGATTAAAAAAATTATATTCATTTATTTCTAAAATTTAAAACCTAAAATATATCAAAGTTTTGAGCATAAAAAATTTCAATTTTATAATAAAATAAAACATCAAACCACTTAATTGCTTTTTATATTCATGGATGCTTTCATTGAAAGGATAAATTTTCAAAATTATTACTAAATTAAGGTATAAATAAAGTCAGATCAAAGAAAACTAATTAGTGTGAATGAAATCAAAACAGAACGGAAAAAAACTATGTTCATATTGTAGCGAATTTAAGTTTGAGTCTAAGTTTTACATTGAATAAAAATGAGAAAGTTTAGTACCATATAAGAGATTAAGGCCTATAAACCTATATTTTTAAGATTTTGAGTTAAGAGTGGTGTGAATCTCTTGTGTGTGGATTGGGCTCACACTCATTAGTGTTGTATCTCTTCAACGATCCTCTATCGAAAAAACCTTGGAATCTAAGTATGAGAAGTCTTCCTAATATACCTAAGATCATAAAAAACATAGTCAAAAAAAGGTCAGAAATTTGGTTCCTAGTTTCGTGATGCATGATTCTCTTACTGTACAAAGTTTGAAGAGAGAAGAAGGTTCTTTCTTAGTGATGCAAGTTGCCAGCATATTAATTTAGCACACGTGAATGAAGAAGAGTAGAGTAGATGAACATTAAAGAACTGTTTCACCAAAATGCCGGAGTTTGAAGGCAATGTGTGCTGCAGAATAACTGCACTTCTCACTCCAACACAAACCACGTGTTCAGATTTATACCTTCTTTTCACATTTTCACAAACACCTTGTGATCATAAACTCTCTACGTAAACCTTTCACTTTTCTACCACTCTAGCTACTACCTTCTTCAATCTTAAATTCAAAAACTTGTATATTACACATGTAATAAACTCATTCATCACCTTATAATTAATAGCATCAAGTCTATAAGAGTTATAATCACACTCACAACTTTAAAACATGACACTACATCTATCAAAGATATAAAAAATATATATATTTTATATATATATATATATATATATATATATATATATATATATATATATATATAAATAAATATGAACAAATCTTATTTTAGGAGTAGGAGCAGTTAAGTTAAACTTAAAATTTATTATTTAAAATAGTAAAAATTTGTCCTAACAATATTTATTATTTGTTGAATTTATCGTGTCACTTGTTATTAAATTATTCGTAAATATATATTTTCAGCTTAAAATATGCATGTCTTGATATGTAATAGGTGTACTAGAGATTTTACATCAATCATAATTCTTAACAATAATGTATTAACAAAATAAACCTAATTCTTTTAAAATTTATTACGGTATTGTTAATTAAATATATATTTTTATTTTTATATATATATATATATATATATATATATATATATATATATATATATATATATATTAATCTTTAGTGTTTTTTCTTGTTCATGGTTGAAATTCAATTTCCAATATAAAAATAGACAATAATATATAGTTTGATTTTAGATTCATAAAATATAACATCAAAGTTAACACAAAAAGTTTATCAAAATCTAACTTTGAAATATAATAATAATAATAATAATAATAATAATAATAATAATAATAATAATAAAATTCAAAAAAAAAATTCAAAAACTTATATATAGGTTAAAGTTTTATATACCCATCAAACTGTTGACATAATTTAGGTGTTTAAGAGTGGTAAAATCATGATAATTAATCATAAAAATGGTGAGAGAGCATTAATGTTTTGATAGGTTGACCTAAGACCAATCCCAACATATATAAGAACATAAGTGTGTGTAACCTATTTGTGGTAATATTTATATCCTTGTAGTTTAGTTACTTAATTAGGTGACATCCTTCGATACGTTGGAGGTTCTGAAAAATAAGATGGCTCTGTGTTTTTTAAGTCATTTTCAGGCATAGATTAGAGGTTGGTGTCCTTTTTAGGGTTCATTGTCTTGTCAAAACAAATGCATACACATATTCTATGTATTAACATCACTTTAACAACTTTAGTTAAACCAATTAATTAATTGGTGATATCATCAGTTATATCCTAGGACTTGTTGGAGAGTAAATAATGATACTAGCCAAATTAATTAAAACAGCAAGACCAAATAGTTATCTGACAAGAAGTAAATTATCATTATTTATTGGTGCATTCTTTATTATAGTTTTGGCATTGTGTTCATATATGATTCTCAAATATTTAATCTAATCCGATTAAAATTTGGGATGGAATTTTTTTTTATAGACAACTTAAACGAATCTAATTCAACTATAATTAGGTTAGATTAAATTGGGTTATCAAATTAAATAATTAAAAAAATTACTATCACTTCTTTTACTTTTAATAAAATAGAAAAACCTGATAAGTTATATTTATTAGTATTTATATAAGATATTAGCAATACTTGAAGCATAAATATAAATAATAATTCTTAGAATATATTAAGATATCAAAAAAATTATCGTGAATCTATTTTACAACCAATCCTAAAAAAAAAAGATAACGAATGAAATGTTTACTTTAATATAATGCGTAATCTAAAATGAATTCATATTAACAATACTCGCATAATTAACTATAAAATAGTTTATGCAACAAAATTGTTCCAAAAAAATCTTTATATTTAATTAAGTTTAATTTGATTAATCGAAATCGAATTTAATAATTTCATTATCAAACTTAAATTTAATTAGGTACATTAAATAAAACCTAACATAATCCAATAACTAATCCAACTAACAAAAATATAGTTAGGTTGGATTCACTAACTAACTGTAACTAACTTATACCTGATACCATAATCATACCATTAAAAAACACATCAGTTAAAGATTAGATTGATGTAAAATTTTGTTTTATAAACTCTTAATTTTCTTTTTTGAATTCTATGATTAATATTGATTTAAATATGCATTTTAATTGTATTCAATGGTTAAAAATTAGTTTTGTGATAACTAATAATTGAGAGATTATATATATATATATATATATATATATAACATTAGTTTTATCTACATAAAATATTTGACATTAATTTTAATCCAAAATATTAAAATAACATATTCATTATTCTTTTTTTTTATACAAGATTAATCTTATCTTTTTTAAATAATGTAAAATTTTGACTCATATTTAAATTATTCCAACAATAACTGAGTCAAGAAAAATTCTTATATAACGGCCTATCTCATTAGTAACTTCTTGATCAATAATTTGTGTAATGATAATTATTGGTGATAATAAGGTCAAAAAGTCAAAATTTCATCAAAATTTTCTTTCAAATTGTTAACTTTTGGTGAACACTATTCATTTGATGATTTAATTAATATATGGGTTAAACTCAAGTTAATTAAACTAAACCTATAATTAATTAAGATTATTACCTACAAATAGACTTGGCCCATGCTAGTTAAAGGTACAAAACATAAGTGAAAAAAAATGTGATGGTGGATGAAAAAATTGATTATAGAAAGGGACGTTACTCATTAAAATGGATAAAATCATAGTACAAACAATTAACAATGATAGTTTGATGAGACACGAGGGTCATTTCATTGTAATGCAACAAGAAATGGTAGAGGATATAATTGTTTAAAGATTTAGCAAAAATAAAACAATGTATCCAAATATTAAACTTTTAAATAAAGTTGTACACAAAAACTATCATACACTAAATAAATAATTAAAGTTAATTAAATTTCATGTTATTAATAGACTTATGTATTTTTAATTGAAGTAATAAAAGTTATTTATCATTTCATATTGCCTGTAATATTATTTCTAACGTGTATAAAAAAAAAAGACAAATATGATAAGTCACATTACCCAATTAAAACAATATTATAGAGATTTGGTTACAAAATATAAAAAATTTAAATATTTAATATATAAAAAAAATTAATAAGAACTCAATAAAAATACACAAATTTACAAAAAAAAAATAAAAATAAATAAAATGTAATTAAGCCAAATAAATATATATTATTAATCATATACTCTTCCTATTAACTTGATTTTTTAAGATTTATATTAGCATAAATATTGGTTATATAGTCTTTGTAGAGTTGTTTTAGAGCACACACTTACTCATAAAATATTTAAATTAAACTTTTAAGACATAACATTATGATTTTGTAAGCCAAAATGCTGCTCTTGAATATTGATTTAATATATATATATATATATATATATATATATATATATATATATATATTAAAAAGGTTAAATATGTTTTTGGTCCTTTAACTTTCGGTGAATTTTGAAATTAATCAATTTTAAAATTTTAGACCAATTTAGTCATTTATCGTTCGCAATACGTGGATTTAATCATTTTAGTCGATTTTTTTTAAGTTTATTTGACACTTTAAACGCGTTTCATAATAGTATTTAACTTAACATTAAAGTAAAAATGTGTCAAACAGTATAAACAACTCAACTACAATCCTGAAATACGTATGAAACATCAAATAAACCTAACAAAATTTGATTAAAATGATTAAATCTACGTATTTTGAAATATGAAAGACTAAATTGGTTTAAAATTTCAAAATGGACTAATTTCAAAATTCACTGAAAGTTAAGAAACAAAAGACATATTTAACCCTATTTTAAAATTACACCAAATCATGCATGTTGGCTTGCTAGAAAAACTCCAATAACTTTTCGAAAGGTCAATTATTTACAAAGAAAATATGTTTTTTTCTTTTAAATTCGTTAGAAAAACTGAAATTTCTTGGTTTCTAGATGTGTGTTTTTTTGGTTGTTTTATGCAGTTGCTGACTATAGTCAGATATGTGGGGCATTGATAAACTAAAGAAAAAAATAGAAAATAGAGTGTAAGAGTTGTTTTGGGATAACATCTTAATGGCTGAGAATGAAGATTGTATTGACAAATGGTACAAAAGTTGTATTATTGAAGCAAATAATCCCTTTCAGTTTCAGTCTCTATCATTTTCAATGCACTATTTGTCTTATTCAATGTTTGGTAATCCAAGACTTTTGAACCATATATCTCATACTCTAAATATTTTATCATATCCAAAATTCTTCCACATTTCATACAACTTTTACACTCACATTTTTTATTAATACAAAATTTTAATTAATGATTTTGTATTTGTATTTAGTTATATGATTTATTTTGATTTTTGTTTTTAATTTAATTGAGTTTAAGAATGTATTAAATAAGATTAATTTGATAATTTTTTATTAAATTGATGTTAATTTTGTTTGAGATGTATCATGTGTCAAAAGAGTAAAGGAAAAAACATACTTTCAAAATCTGTATTTTTTGGGTCAAATTTTGTTTTATTAGGTCTTTTGTAATAGATGTAAATATAATAGATGTAAATAGTTCATGACAAATAATTTAAATGTGTAAAAAAACTTTAAGAAGTTTCTTGGCTTTTTTCCGACAATCAAACCAAAATCATGTAAGTTTGTTGGCTTTTTCCTAAAACTAGAACCATGTAGATATTGACCAATGTATTACAACAATTAATTATATTATTATATTATAAGTCAGTTTTATAAAATTAAATTAAATTTAAAATTTAATTTTAAAATGATATTAGACTGATGATTTAAAAAAAATCTATTTTAACAATATTTTTTAGGTATTATGTCCCATCTGCAAAATAAATCAATTTTATAAAATCTATTATAACAATATTTTTTAAATATTTTGTTTCACTGCAAATCGATTTTATAAATTTGAGTTGCGGTATAAACTTATTTCTAACATGAATCACTATTAACTTCAATAAAATACAATTCTTCAAATTTCATTCTTTAATTTTATTTTATGTTTTCTAGATCATCGAGTCGTTTATAACATGATACTTTTGTCTATTTTAATGTTATTAAATTCATGTCACTTTAAATCTTTCAACTTAATAATTATACTACGTCTAATTTTACTTATTTTCTTCGGTAACTTATCAACACATGCAAAATATCATATTTATACAATTCATATGTACATATTAACAACATATTTTCAACACAATGCATTGTATCACACATTTTTTTTTAAATAATCTTTTTAGTTTTTTTCTTTTTACAATTAGATACACATATAGATAAAACTTATTTAACTTCTAAACATATAATTTCATAATTTTACAAACACAATTGAATGAAATTCACTGTGAAGTAAAGAGAGTTTATTTATGCCTCATTTTGAGAGAAAAAAATCAGGGTAAAATAACCTTGATTTCATTTACAGCAAGCCCAAAAATATCCAACAACTTACTCAAATTTATTTTATCAATTTAAATATTTTCAGCAAGTTTAAAATTAAAATTAACAATATTATGTCACTTCAAAACTCATATTATTAGTTTATTTCAAAAGATTACATCGTCACTTTACAAAAAATCAGCATATAGTCAATCAAAACATTAACAATATAATTTATAGGGTTAAATATATTTTTGGTCCCTTAACTTTCAATAAATTTTGAAATTAGTCCATTTCAAAACTTTGGACTAATTTAGTCATCCATCTTTTAAAATACGTGAATTTAGTCTTTTTAATCAAATTTTGTTAAATTTATTTGACATTTCAAGCACGTTTCATAATAGTATTTGACTTAATATTAAAACAAAAATGTGTCAAACAGTATAAACAACTCAAATACAATCTTGAAATGTCTACGAAACATCAAATAAACTTAACAAAATTTGATTAAAATGACTAAATCCACGTATTTCGAAAGATGAAAGACTAAATTAGTCCAAAATTTTAAAATTGACTAATTCCAAAATTCATTAAAAGTTAAGGGACAAAAATATATTTAACCCTAATTTATATTTATCACATCTTCGATTCATACCACACAATTAAATTAACCATACATTTTGACAAATTCTTTAAATAACTAAAAAAATCTAAATTTACTCATACAACCTGAACTTATCTCAAAACATCCAATTAACTTCATACAAAATTCCAAATCAGTTAAAATAAAATAAGTTTGTTGACTCTCTTTACAAGTCACCACTTTTCTTCCAAGTCACATAAATTATAGTGTAAAAAAAATTTGAAATTATTTCTAAGAATTTATCACTCAAATAATATCTAAAATAACAAAACATCAAAATTGAAGATTCATTTAAAAAACAGACATATAATCCAAAACTTCATTACTTCTTATTTTTTTAATATTTTATTCTCTTAACTCTGTATATAAAACTATATATATGTATACTATATCTATATATATATATATATTATCTTTTTAATATGAAAATGAAAGCTTGGATAAGTTAAAACAATAGTATAAACACGTGAACTAATAAATTGACCAGTTAAAAGGGTTCATTTTCTTCTAATTTAAGATATGATTGATGGCCGCAATATCTACATTAGTTCAATTAATACCACTACTTGCACTCAACTATATATCAAGCATCAACAATTATACTACTATTTTCATGGCTAATAGTTGAATAAATCGTGCAAAGTTTTGTCGATTCAAAGTTCGAATTTCTGAACATTCTATTTGGCATGTGACCATAGTAAACAAAATTGTTATAATGTTTAATTTCACGGTATAATTTCTTAACTTTAAAGCTATATTTGCGAAAGTGCTATATATATTATAATTCTATTTCCATAAATACGTTTAGTTTATATTAGTAATTTAAGAAATAAATAAAATTTATTCAATTAAAAAGCTAGAAGAAGGTAAAAACAAATATATCGTGTGTCGGTACAGGTCAAACATTCACTTCAACAATTTTCAAGTCTTTATAACCTTATATCTTGTTTTCTGTGGATGTTTTTGTATGTCAACCAATCGGGGTACGTGTTAAAGGTGTTTCGATGTTAAAGTAACATATGATTAATCGGTTAAAGCAATAAATACTATAATTAATACGAGATAAAAGTCTCAACAACCGTATCTTTAATCTATACTTTTATCATGGGTTTGTGATTAGGATTGACCAAATACGACCCAATCACTCTTAATCCTGATTGCTAAATTGTTTACATTCATTAAATAATTGGCTGATTTTTATAGGCGTTATTTGGTCGGTGATGACCGACCAACTTTACCACATAACTTGTATAAAGGATCAAGATAAAATCTTATGGACAGTCCAACTCATGACAACTAAAGAGGTTTATGCAGTGTAACTGAACGGACCAAATTATAGTTATCAGTTAAGTCAACGCTAATTGAGAAACTAAATGAAATAATGTCGAACTCTTCATAATATCTCTACAAACCTTCTTTGAAACAGTCTCCATGACTTGGTCAGTTAATCATATTTAACTTAGATAACCGACCCATACGGTACAAATTTCATATTCTTATGACAAATTGCTTAATGTGAGGGTACGAGGTTTTACCAATACACATATTTAAATTTTAATTTGAACAATAATGATAGTATACTATCATAACCTCTTATCAAACATTAAATTATTCATTCTTATCCTTTTATTTAAAAAAAACATTATATGAGATATGTAGTTTATCAAATTGGCGTTTCGATTAAGAAAATGCACAAGACATGATTGTGTTTGGACAAAACTATCATCCAATATAACAAAATAAACTCATTAAATTAGGTTAAATTTTTGCATTTTTTATTAATAAATTAATCTCATATTAGATTAGGTTAAATTTTTGTATTTTTTATTAGATAAAATTTAAACAAACTCAGTCCTAATTAAATGAGATTAAGTTTAGTAAACTGAATGACAAGTTTCAAAAATTCTGTAATTAATAATTTTTTTTTCTTTTTTTAGCATGGAGGCATCCAATATAATTAATAATACCAAGAATATGCATTTTGAAAGCAAATTTTAAGGAACTGCATAAAGTAACTTGTTTTACTTTCAAACGCTACATTTTTTTCTCTGTTAAACTACAGAGTAATTAGAAGCAATGTTATCTAAAACAGCACACACACAAGCATATATCATATTCAAGTATTTTCCTAGACATGAAGAAATGTACCTATAGTATAATAATGATTCAATATTTTTTCTCTATTTATTTTTCATTTAAAGTGATTCTTATATTTTTTTTTTTTTGAAAAAAATTTAAAGTAGCCCATTCTATTATTATCTAATTTGATGAATAAAATAAGAAAAATAACATTAATGCTGATCTAAAACATATATCTCACATTGACTTTTTTTAAATATATAAATTACATTTAAAAAAACATTAAATGTACATATAAAAACAGTATTAAAGTACATTTAAAACTCTTGAATGACATCACTCACAACAACGCCTTTGATGGAGTTACTATTACACCACCTACTTACCTTTTTCTTCACGTATTTCAGTAATGAACGGTTAGATTTGTGTGCACATCTCTACCTCAATTCATGAAAGTACGAACAAATAGTTAATTCATTTTTGTAATTTTAAAAATACGAAGAAATAGTTAATTCATTTTTATAATTTTAAAAATACACGTGTTATTTTAAGTATTAAATATGTTTTTAATTTTTTAATAAAATTAAAATTTATTTATATTTTAACTTTTAGTTTAATTTTCAAACTTTAAAAATAAATAAGTATAATTTTCTTATTTTATATAAAACTATTTCCTTTTTACGTGTTAAATGATTAATATTTTAATTATTTATATCGTTTAATACATTTTAACTTAAATAACATTCTAATATACTGTTTGATATAATAATTAATTTTTAATAAATATTTTAGGATCTCAAATTTAATAGTATATAGAGGGGAACAAATACATAGAATTTATTAAAATTTTAAAAGTAATTTTTTATTTATATGTTATTTTTTGTTTGTATACAAAAAAATGGGGTAGCGAGATGCGCAAACCCCCTTTAATTCACACTTAAAAACAAAATTGTTATGTAAAAAATACTGTATTCGCTTGTTTTTAAATAAAATGTATTAAAATTTGAGAAATAAATAAATTTTAAAAATTTCAAGTTTAAATTCAGGGACTTGTATTAAATAACAGTTTTTTTTTTATTATTTACCAACTGAAATGGTTAATAAATAATCGTGTCCATGATGATACTTCAATATTAAGTGTGTGGAATTTTCTTTAACGAATCTCTCTGATACATTATACATTTTGGTATTATCCTTCCATTTATTATTAGGCTCACAAAGAAAAAATAAATAAAATTATGTCTGGAGTTTCATATCTTGTATCTACTTTAAATTTAGGTATACATGTAGATTTAAAGTATTTTGATATAGACTATATAGATTTTGCTGAGTTTGAAATTAACGATGAATGTATTATTATTGTTTATACCAATAGGTCATTTTGAACGAATTTATGATGTTTTATTTTATATGTTTGTAAATATATTTGACAAATATATTTTCTTTTATCTATTACTTTTTTTAGGTAATATAATGTGTGTAAAATATGAGTTTTTAAGTATGTATTTGTAATATTCAGCGTGTATGGTTTATGTGATTAGTTCTATTGTATGTAAAAAAGTTATTTAAATCATAAAATATATAATATCCATTTCCCATTAAAAAAGTAAAATGATCTAATATAACTCCATACAAAAGATAGTAGAATTAAAAAAGGTTTTATATTAAAAAGAATTCAAATCCTCGGATCGTTGTGTTTTTTTCAAAAATCTTCATCAGTTTTTATGTTATCTAAATTAAATATTTATTTTTGAAAATGTATCATTTTTATTAGTGCATATTGACTATGTTATCAATAGATCACAAGACAATCCGTGGTTTATTGATTTTTTTAATTATTTTTAATATTTTAAGTTTTTTAATTAAATAAAAATTGTCAAGTATCAAATTAGGTTCTTGTCATAAACTCGTGGCTCTCTTGATTTTATTTATTTTTCTTTTACTTTTTTTTTTAATTTAAAGAGAAAAAAATCCTATGAAGTTAGGGATCTATCATGTGTTATTGTTGTTACGAAAAATTAAATCTCAATTTGGTCTTTATATTTATTATTTTTTCATTATATAGTTTCAATTTATTTTTAGATTGAAACAATTTTAACTTTTATATAAATATTACAATGATATTTTTAATTTAATAAATATTTTTAACCAAAATAAATTTATTTAAATTTATATATTACATTGAACTTAATTTAAAATTTATTTTCAATATTTATATATCAATAACTTTTAAACGAATATTAAAGTTGATATAAAAATAACAATTTTATAAATTTAAATATTAAATTTTAAAAGATTTTTATAATAATTACAAATATTTAAATTACAAACCATTTACAATAACTTTATTCAATTTACTTTTATAATTATTATAAAATTGTTTTAAATTTTTTAATTTGAAGTTATAAGTCATAAGTCGAAGAAACGAAATTTGCAAAATAATAGAAAAAACTACATCTAAACAATCAAAATGGTGCTTAAAAACCATATTAATTGACAATTAGAACTGCAAAGCTTTATATTACCAATAAATGAAAAAAATAAGAGAGAAGAGAAATAGAATAAGAGTTTAAGTAACAAAAAAAAAACCCCAAAAATAAAATGTTAATAAGAAAAAAAAGAGAGTTCTGAGATATTATTACTTCTTATATAATGAAACCTATTCAAAAATGTCAAATAATTGTATAAACTCAAATAGAATATGAAAAAATTTAGATAAAAATATTATATATATATATATATATATATATATATTTGTAAATAATTAAATTTTAAGTTACATTTTTAAATGTAACTGATAAGTTTAACTTTTTTTTTTCTTTTAAAATCATCCTTCTATATAAATAAAAAGAGTTCGTTACCTATGTTGACTAAATTTAATGGAGACTATAAATAATTATTGACATGGGAATATTTAATAATTTTAGTTTCTCTTATTAGAATCTCAAACATTGCCATCTAAGAAAAACCATATTTTATTTGTAGATCATTACTTAGTATTTAAATGCTTATGAATTTATAATTAACAAAGTCAAAATTGATTTAAGATTTAAAAGAAAAAGTAAATTCAGTTAAACATTAAATGGGTTGTCAATCAACTTTCCTAGACAAAAATAAATAGATTTAATAATGATCTACTTCTCACAAATCAAATTAAATTATCAGTATTTAAATTATAAAGGAGTTTCTTTTTTTTTTCTTTTGTGAAAGAATTAAAACATATGGAAAGTTCAAGTTTTTTTCCCCTGAAATGGCAACCAATTGAATATAAGTGAAACGTATTCCAAAGAATAGAAAATTATTAACAGTGAAGTGTTTTGAGTTAAAACTAACATTCCAAAGAAAAAATAAAAAAATTAATTGGAGTGTGGAAAAAATAAGTAAATAAAATGTTTGCATAGTTGACAGGTCATGTAGTAGGAAAACATTAAAAATATTATTATTGACTGATAATTTGTTTTTTGTTTCCTTTGGCAAATGGTCATGTTTGAATCAAATGTTTCATTATGCTTATCCAAGTCTTGCCTGGTCTTCTCTTCTGTGTTTTTTGGCATGATCATATTCCTCATTCATTTTTTTTTTTTTCACAGTAAAATTAAAAATTAAAATTGAAAAAATAAAAAAAATGAGAAAACCCCAAACACAAATAAAGCATGAGATGGCATAAATGTAGAAAGGACTCTCCCCACTCAATACAAAATACTATATCTATCTATGTACTTACCCTTCTTCTCTTCCCTCCTATCAACCACTTCTCTTCTTCTCTTCTTCATGCTCTCAACAACAACAACAACTCTAATATACCTTTCTCTCTTTGCCCAAATCCTAAATCTCAATCCCTCTTTTCAAATCAAATCCCAATCACCCTCTCAAACCCCACAAAGGTTAATCTCTGCATAAAAATTTCATCTTTCCTTCAATTTCCCCTACCCTTCTTCTCACTTTTTTCACTTCAAGATTCAGACGCGCTTTCTTTGCGTCACTCTCTCTTTTCCTCGTTGTGGGTTCCTCTCCCCTTGCTCAAATGGTTAACCCTACGCGGCTTCGAATTTTCCGATTGCGTTCAATGCGCGCAGTTTAGCCGGGACCCAGAAAACCTAGGTGCCTAGGGCTCTTCCAATCTTTTGTGGGTTTTGCACAAAATTCGATTTTTTTAATTCTTTGCGAAGTGGGCATGGTGGGGAACGACGACGCGGGTCATATTTCCGCCTCCCGGAAAATGTTCTGGCGGTCGGCGTCGTGGTCATCTTCCCGTACCGCCGCCGGGAACGCCTCGTCCGGCGAGGCGGGTAAGGGTTTCGCGGATTCTGGCAGCGCGGAAGGTCCTCACAGAGAGAACCGGCGGTTCCCTCCGCCGCCACTTACGCCTCGGTCGCAGCAGAATTGTAAGGCGCGGTCTTGCCTGCCGCCGCTGCAGCCGCTCTCTATCGCGCGGCGGAGTCTTGATGAGTGGCCGAAGGCGGGGTCCGACGACATCGGCGAGTGGCCGCAGCCGCCCACCACCCCGGGAGGGAGAGGTAATGGTAGCAATGGCGAAAGGTTGAAACTTGATTTGTCTTCCATTCAGCATAGCAACCCTGATCATAGTAGGAGTAACAATGGTGGGCTTGTGAAGAGGGATAAGATTGCATTTTTTGACAAGGAGTGTTCAAAAGTTGCTGATCATGTGTACCTTGGTGGTGATGCTGTTGCTAAGGATAGGGACATTTTGAAGCATAATGGTATCACTCATGTGTTGAATTGTGTGGGGTTTGTGTGTCCTGAGTACTTTAAGGCTGATTTTGTGTATAGGACTTTGTGGCTGCAGGATAGTCCCTCCGAGGACATTACTAGTATCTTGTATGATGTGTTTGACTACTTTGAGGATGTTAGGGAGCAAGGTGGGAGGGTGTTTGTGCACTGTTGTCAAGGGGTGTCTCGGTCCACATCTCTGGTCATTGCTTACCTTATGTGGAGGGAAGGCCAAAGTTTTGATGATGCTTTTCAGTTTGTGAAGGCAGCAAGAGGGATTGCTGATCCGAATATGGGGTTCGCTTGCCAGTTGTTGCAGTGTCAGAAAAGGGTCCACGCGTTCCCTCTTAGTCCTAGCTCTTTGCTCAGGATTTACAGGATTGCTCCACACTCCCCTTATGATCCTTTACATCTTGTTCCCAAAATGTTGATGGATCCTTCTTCAGCTGCATTGGACTCCAGAGGCGCGTTTATTGTGCACATTCCTTCGGCAATATATGTTTGGATTGGTAAGAACTGTGAGGCCATCATGGAGAGGGATGCCAGAGGGGCCGTTGGCCAGATTGTTCGGTATGAGAAGGTGCAAGGGCCAATTGTGATGATTAAGGAAGGTGAGGAACCGGCTTATTTCTGGAATGCTTTTTCGAATTTTCTGCCCTTGATGGATAAATCTGGCAATAGAGTAGAAGATGGAAACTTAACTGGTAAAGTTTCTCCTGGTGAGAGGAGAGTGGAAGCATATGATGTTGATTATGAAGTTTTCAAAAAAGCAATCACTGGAGGATTTGTGCCTCCCTTTGCTTCATCGGAGAATGAACATGAAACCCATCTGCCTGCAAGAGAGAGTAGTTGGAGTGCTTTAAGGCGTAAAGTTGCCTCTGCTAATATGAAGGAGTTTGTTTCTACCCCTAGGTTATCCTTTCCCAGGGTTTATTCAGATTCCATGTTGTGTATTCACACATCAGCCAACTTGTCTCCATCCTCATCCCTTTCATCATCGTCATCGTCTATATCATCATCCTCTTCACCGTCTTATGTTTCTCCAGATTCCATTTCTTCTGATTCTAGCACTCATTCTAAGTTTTTGTCAGAAGTGTCCCCAGATTCTTCCTCTGTGGTTTTGACTCCTATTCCCGTATTTTCTTCTTTGTCTAGTTTTTCTAATTTGTCAATCTCTTCAAGTTCTACTTCTAAAGCAGTTTCTAACAGTACAGATATCATTGGTGTCAATCTACCACATCCCTGGTCTCAGTCAGCCTCTTTACCATTGAAGAAACCATCAACTTCCCTTGCTGAACGCAGAGGTAGTTTGTCAAAATCTTTGAAGTTGCCACTGAAGAGTGATAAGAAACAAGTAATGGATAAGCCACCGACCTTTCATAATAGTCAAGAATTTGACATTGTTGTTAATGGCAATGTTAGCTATTTGCAACCATCAGATAGTAAAGATTATTTTTGTGAGCCTAACAACCATGCCAAGGATGGAGGTGTGAATTCCTTTCAAAAGTGTGAGCTGGCATTATGTCCAAGCATTGTTGACAGCACGCACCTCAAGGAATCATCACTTGTTCGGAACTCTGTTGAGCCTTTGATAGATACTTCCTCAGTAGAAGACGCAGTGCTTGGTCAGTCTGCAGCATTGAAGGAAACTAATGAGAGTGGCTCACTGCAGTTTAATGTTGCACAGCCTTCGGTATATCACTGGCCCAGTTTAGAAAAGGTTGAGACATTTGGTGCAGATCATTTGGATTCTAAAGCTGCTTTTGTCATATTCTCTCCCAGTATGCACGTACACGCAGGGAACATGTTATATATTTGGTTAGGGAGGTCTTTCAATTGTGATACTTCACAGGTTCACTTGGATGTTGATATACAGTTAGATTGTTTAGGAGCTGTTGACTGGAATCAAATTGGTTGTGATCTCCTAGATCGGTTTAGTTTGCCAAAGAGTACAGTCATCAAGGTACGCATTCCACTGACATTTTGTTCAAATTGTGCAACACATACATGATGTTGTTTTGTTTTTCTCCTTTTGTTTCTCTAATCTAGATTAAAACATAGTAGCCATAGATTGTGTTTGCTTATTTGTTCTCTCTTTAGTCTCATTATTGTTTTTTGGTTGGAAACATTCTTAATGAAATGCTGAAAAGAATATGTACATCATCCATATATTTCAAGCAGAATAATCAATTTGGAAGAAAGAAAACACTGTTTTAATTGCAGCTTTGCTGGGTGGAGCTGATGGTTGGATTTTCTTCCTTCTATGGAACTCAAATAAATGGGAGTTTAAGTAAACTCCATATAATTGAATGTCACAAGCTCATTAATATGCCATCACAAGTTTTGTATGCTGAAAAACTTGTTTCTGTGTATGCGACTTTTGTTCATGTAAACTTCCACTTAGTTTTTTGATACTAATGATTGCATTATGGTGTTAGAATCTCTAGACTAGGAAGAATGGGAGGGTTGGTAGAGAGGATTATAAACTAATTCTTGTGATCAATGATAAAAGAGCACTGAGGGAATCAGGAGAATCCAGGTCTAAAAAACTGATTAGGGCAACATATGCAATTATATCTATCTTTTTTTGCTATATTCTGCTCCACCAGTATCTATTCCTCACATTCAGTGGAATTGATATCACAAGATGTTATGGAATCTCTAACTGAATCTAGTGTTGTGAGATAGGCTTGCCTTTTAAGATTTTTAGTGGGGCCAGCTGTTGTGATGTGCTTATTATTTACAAAACCTTATAAGTGCATTTGACTTTGAACTTCAAACCATTACTTTTGTGATATATCTTGTATACATTTCTTCCTTTTTCATGAAAGATTGATTGAATTGAGCTTTATGCACTGTGGTGGATTGTCCCAATATTTTGCATTCTCATAATCTTGTGTTCTGTGAATAGATTGTTAAAGAGAATGAGGAACCTTCAGAGTTCCTTGCTTTGCTCAGTTCATTGTAGCTCAAATGACACTAGGAGAATCCTTGGTTCAAGTAGCTTCTATAACCTTTTCAGCATCTGCAGCTATCTCTATGTATGGCAAATTCATCTTCCCTGTCAAAAGAGATCCAGTGAGGTAATAAATGGCAATTATTTTATGAATCTCTGATCATTAAATACATCTAAATAATCTTTTCTTTGTTTCTTTTTCCTAATTCTGTGCTATAAACTGAGTTTTGTTTGATATTACTTTGCAGGAGTTTGCCCCATGCCAAGTGAATTGTAGCTCGGCTGATTGTACAGTGGTTTTTAACACCCTCAACCTAGAAATTTATGTTAAACATACTCAAATTTCTTTCATATTCTCTCTCTCATGTTATTTATAGAAGAACAATTCCTTCTTTAGCAATGCGGAAAATGTTAGGCTCTAGTTTATTTGCTTATATGTGAACAAATACGTGATTAAGAATTTCTGAATTCAAACCATAGCTGAGTGATATAGATCTTCTCAATAAAAAATGTTTACCAGTGTTAAATTATCCAACATTCTTGTATGGTTGTCACTTTCAATGATCAAACATGTTTAACAAACTGAATTCAATAATTCATTATGCTATGTTCTTTCAATATGGTTTACCACCTTTTAAAGCTTGGTTACTCTTGAATATGAATGAAAACTGTGAGTTTAGTTTACTCTTGAATTAGAAAACTATCATGTACCAAAAATAATGAAACAAATTCTATTATAATTTTGTCTGAAGTATTTTTGTTACTCAGCATTAATTCAAGGGAGGAGATAAATCTGTCGTTTTATAATGAAGCAAAATTTTCTGTGTTCATAGATCTCATTTTGTCATTTCCTAACTACAAAATTTTAATTTGCGATTTAAGATACAATTAATATAAGCTAGTTATTTTGTTTTCTTTCCTGACCCACGTTTTTACATAAATGTTATTAAAGAATTGTTTTGAACTTTTAAATTTAGTAAGGTTATGTTCGATTTTATTCGTTACTGAAAAAACTCTTTCCTGTTTCCTAGATCTTTGAAATTTTTGTTGGTCTTTTCTTTTGACGTTACTATTTACTTTAATTAGTTGAATGTGTAAAATAAAAAAAATAATAAATATGTTTTCAGTCAATAGAATTAAAATTTTATATATGTAATTTAATTAAGTAATATAATTGATTTATTTATTTTATCTACATAGGGTAATTATATATTTTTTAAATATTTATTTATTTTTATTATTATTATTAGCAGTTACTTTTTTAAATATTATTCTTAATTTAGCATTCAATATAATTTATTTCTTTATTAACGGGAAATAAATTATATTAACCCTGTATATAGGCTATAGGTCTTCCATAAGTTATTTTTTGTGTATGACATTTAGACGAAAGAACTCAATTAAAGATTAAAAATAAAATACAATTTAATGAAAAATTAAAAAATAAAAACAGCTGAACAACTCAAGGAAGAAAAGGTTAGAGAAAATGGGAATCGATTCCGTGATTCACAAGCCCAAGAACGATTTCCATTATCTCTACTGGGCCAATCCAACATAATCAAACCATTGTCATAAATACAATAATGATTAGAATACAACGATAATTAAATAATAATAATAATATGTATCCGCGGACTTTAGTACTGTTTTAGTAAATTTAAACCCCATAAATTTTATTACAAATAAATTATGATATTATAGGACATTTGATATAATTTAAATTTATTTTCAGCGTAAGTATGTTATATATTATCACTAAATCATATACTGATATGTATTACACATTTATTATTAATTTTTTAATAGCTATTTAAAAGTCAAAAGTGATTCTCTGATTATTTCACAATATACAAATATTTATGCTAACAAATTACCACATTTGAATTCATGATATTTTGAAGTAAAAAAGATAGAATAAAATTTTGGTAACCACATTATTTTTATTTCACATTAGTTCGTAATCTAGTTACTTTCTGTTTTATTTTCAATGATATTATTAAATTTACATATTAAATTTACAAAGACATCAATTAAAAAAAATTATATTATATTAAAAAAACGAAAATGTAACTTGAAACTCCCTGTAAATTAAAATAAATAAAATACTTACTCATATTTTAGATGTAGTTTTTTTTTGTATAATTATTTTTTATTACAACATAAATTGAATGTAGCATGGAAAAAATTAAGTATTACTTATTTATTTTCACATAACAAACAAAATCACACAAAAAAAAAATATATATATATATATATATATATATATATATATATATTAAAAATTATAATAGAGATGAAGGGGTTGATCGTGTCTTGTTTCAGCTAGTTATTAGGAAAATACTAAATTTTTAATTTAATTTATTTTATTTTAAAATAACAATTTTTTTAAACTAAAAAAATTTTATCGTGTCCATTTATATCTTGTTCTCTTACTGACCCATCTTGAAAACCTTATGCACACAAGTTATAGTTATATGGGCTTTGGATATTGGGCTTGAAAAGGTTGTTACTGTAAGTTCGAGTTCTATATAAACCAACCCCTATTCTCCTTCTAACATCAGCTGTTCAACCCTAAACCCTAATTTTGGCTTCTGCTTCTGCAACCCTCCGATTTTCAAGGTATCGTAATCTTTTATTGAATTAGATTCAAGTGTTTCTACTAGGTCTTCCCTCTTTGAATCTTTATTCCGAAGCTTGTGTTTTGTCTTTTTTTTTTTTTTTGAATGAATGAATCTGTTTAGGGCTTATATGTTTCGATCTGCTAATGCAATTTAGTGTAATTATGTGTTTGCAGGAGGTTGTGAGAATTGTTGGTGAGTGATTGATATGGCTCCTACTAAGGGTGAGTCTTGCATTTTTATTTTTTATTTTCCATTTCTTCAATATTAATTACCGATATATCTATGTAGATTTTCATGATGTTTATATTTATATGATTGTTTTCTTTATGCACATCAGACTTTTGACTTAGATGGAAAAAAAGCTCACGGAAATACTTGTTTGTGCTAATGATCTAATTAACTCTTTTTTCCCCTTGAGCAGTGGTCAATGCTAAAAAGGCTGATCCCAAAGCTCAGGCCTTGAAAATGGCCAAGGCTGTAAAATCTGGTGGCCAAGTTTTTAAGAAGAAAACCAAAAAGATCAGGACATCTGTTACATTTCACAGGCCAAAGACATTGAAGAAGGACAGGAGCCCTAAGTATCCTCGCATTAGCGCTCCGCCCAGAAACAAGTTGGACCATTATCAGATACTTAAATTTCCTCTAACTACGGAATCTGCAATGAAGAAAATTGAGGATAATAATACACTGGTTTTTATCGTTGATCTCCGTGCTGACAAAAAGAAAATTAAAGATGCTGTCAAGAAGATGTATGACATTCAGGCCAAGAAAGTAAACACATTAATCAGGTAATGGGAATAAAAAAATGAGGATATCTTTGATCTGCTACTTTCTTTTTTTTTTCTTTAACCAATATATTTTTGTTTGCAGGCCAGACGGAACTAAGAAAGCCTATGTTAGGTTGACTCCAGATTATGATGCCTTGGATGTAGCCAATAAAATTGGTATTATCTAAGTTGTACTCTTGGTTATATAGCCTATTTTGAGTTGAGAACATTTTTTTGAAGTAGGTTTTTTATACTGGCATAATTATTTTCTCTGACCGATTCCCTGCTTTCTTAGTTAATGATTACTATTGTAGTATGTCGTTATATATCTCATATGAAAGCAGTTTTTACCTCAAAATTGTATTCCTTCTTAATCCACAAGGATTAATTGTGATTTTCTGCGTTACTTTTTGTACAAATGCAGAGTTTGTTTGTCTGTTCTTACAGGATTTAAAGTTAAATATTTAGTAGGTTTTGTCACAGAATTTGAATCACAACCATTGAAACGTTTCAATGGAATCCAATTTTGTATACCATCTGTATACCTAATTTTGTAATTATGGATGGGTAAGCTTTCACATATGACTCTTCATCTTCATTTTTATGAACTCCATCATTCTATAAATTTTTCTATGATTCATTATCTTCATCTACCACCACCTTCCAACAATCATTGCGTGGAAGTTTAAGTTTAGCTTGAAAAGCAGAGCTGAGGGATTTCTGACTCCAATGTTTCCAAGGTCTGATCACTCTCCTTTTCTTTATTCCTTACCGCAGATATCAATTTCTGTCCTTATACCAGCATATTGATTATTTCCTGTTATCTGTTGTCATGTTGGTTGGCGGTGGGTAATTTTAAAATTTGTTGACGAATCCATCATAGTTTTACTAATGTAGTTGAATATAGAAATATATTCTATTCTAATGGTTAGTCTTTGTAGACCTGTTGCCCCTGGATTAAATTTGGAAACAGCCCATTGGCATATTTTAGGTTATGCTCTTATATTGAGGAGCCTTTTTTTTATTTTGAATACAGACATAGTCAGGTGTCTGCCATTATTTGGTAGAGACTGTTACATGTCTGGGACATAATATACCGAGGGTGAGTCCAACAAATATGGGTTTTCTATGTTGTTGGATAACATGTCTTGGGAAGGTGTCCATCGTTGCCCATTAATACACTTTTGTTATTATTTGAGCTACATCTGGATTCTACATCACATTTTCTGCCCCACCTTTGTTCCTTTTAACGCAATCACTTCATACATAAAATTCGTTTTATTTACCGATTTTTTGTTTGTATTCAAGAAAGTTTAATAATTGAAGTTCCACTTACGGTGCCTGAATACCCATGTTAGTTTAATTATATAGTTTGTGTCATCTTTTACTTTGGATACCAGACATAGTCAGGTGTCTGCCGTTTTTTGAAATTTGGTAGAGACTGTTACATGTCTGGGACATAATATAATGAGAGTGAGTCCTTTAATATGGGTTTTCTATGTTGTTGGATAACATCTCTTTGTAAGGTGTCCATCGTTGCCCAATAATATACTTCGTTATTATTTGAGCTACATCTGGATTCCACATCACATTTTCTGCCTCTCACTCACCTGTGTTCCTTTCAACAAAATGTGTTACATTATTCCTGTTAGAGTATGTGATCATATTCAAACAAGTTTAATTGTTGCTAGTTCCTATTATGTCGCTTGAACTCCCGTGTTAGTTTTTTTTATTATTAAACAATTATTAGTGGAAAACAATTTATGACATTTTTATTAGAGGAATTCCAGACATAGTCAGGTGTCTGCCTTTTTTGGAATTTTGGTAGAGACCGTTACATGTCTGGCACAAAATATACAGAGGGTGAATCCAACAAATATGGGTTTTCTATGTTGTTGGATAACATCTCTTTGGGAGGTATCCATCGTTGCCCAGTAATATACTTTGTTATTATTTGAGCTACATCTGGATTCTACATTACAATTTCTGTCCTCACTAATCCATGTTTCTTTCAACGAAAGCATTATTCCTGCTGTTAGAATTTATGTTTGTCTTAATATTCAAACAAGTTTAATTATTGCAAGCTTCTGTTATTGCGTTTGAATACCATTTTTAGTTATTTTTTCTCTTTTTTGCTAAACAATTATTAGAGTAAAACAATTTATGTCATTTTTGTACTTTGAATACCAGACATAGTCAGGTGTCTGCCTTGTTTGGAAATTTGGTAGAGACTGTTACATGTGTGGCACATAATATACTGTGGGTGAATCCAACAAATATGGGTTTTCTATGTTGTTGGATAACATCTCTTGGGAAGGTGTCCATCGTTGCCCAGTAATATACTTTGTTATTATTTGAGCTACATCTGGATTCCACATCACAATATAGCACACTATGAATTATTTACTAATATTAAATGGTTTTCTTGGAGTTGGAAATTTGGCTATGTGGGGCTCGAAATATGAACATATGCAGTATTTTATTTTCTTGAAACACATCAGAATTCAGTTTTTTAAAAATCGAATTCTGAAATGGTTTTATTTGGTTTTAAATTTTTGTTTATTTTGTAAAAATTAAGGGAAAAACATAAGCCAAAAATGTTTATGTCAATTTGTAAAATAGAATTTTGAAAATGTATATTGATTTTGTTTTGAAATATTAATCAAAAGAAACGGGTGTACACGAAATACCAAGACATTAGAAATACCAAGACATTTGAAATAATGACCTGTGGGCTTGTTTTGGATATTAGAAATACCAAGACATTAACTGACCTTAAAATCAGTGCTTGAAAATTCCTTCCATGTGAATGGGTGTACACGAAAACATATGCTGAAAATCATTCATGAAATTGTTAAATAGCCTAAACCATTTTGGTCCACTATAACAAAAGGAATGACAGTCAACGACACATGGCATAATATAAGAAAAAGAAACAAATGACAGAAAAACATCTTTACCTAGAACTGAGCTACATTCGACTTATGGATTCAAAAGTCAAGAACAATTTTCTCTTCTTTTTTATCATTATCATTTTTTTTTATCTTCAAAATTAAGATCAAATTTTTAGGAAATAATATAATTTAGAATTAGTAGTATGATGTAAAGAAAACAATGAAAAACAATATAAATTAAATTATCAATATAAACAGTATTTTAACATTCAAATAGCTCAAAACATCATTTTATGGATGACATTAAATCCGTTAGTTATAAATTATCGTAATATAAGTATGAGTTGTCTATAACATGATAGTAAAATAATTATTTTATTGATGAGGTTAGATCTGTCAGTAATAAATTATTGTAATATAAATGAGTAGTCCTATAACATAATATCAAATTTTGCTCACTTCATTGCAATTTTCATGTTCTTCACGTGTTCCACTTAGCTAAATGTTTTTCAATTACAACTTACAACTTAAGTAGCATTTTCAAATCAATAATATTACAAATATTTGTTGTTTCGTAGTATTTTGCAAACATACTCGTCAATGTATGGCCACGACAACAAACAAATTCTACCGTTATCACATCCTTAATCTTAATTAGTATTATATAATTTACATACACTCATAGATGTTGGAATGAATAATAAATTAGAATATTCAGTTTTTGTTGACCAATATATTTTTGTGTTGAGTAAAGATATTTCCTCAAACCATAACAAACAATATTTCCACTACAGGTAAAGATAGTTTAATGTTAAATGGATGTTTTCGTTTTAAATAACGCTTTGTATAATTTTGAAATTTCCTTTGTGTAATTTTGAAATTTTTAGTTAACATGATTGACAAAATTAGCTATTTTATGTCTAATGCATACCACTAAAATAAATTTATAGAATTGTATATATTCTAAACGCATTTTATGTCTAATGCATACCACTAAATATGTATTTATACTGTTAATATAATTAATTACAATAATCCTAATTTTTAAGATTATGTAACAGTTAATTCTCTATAAACTTTTAACAGCGGATTATATTCTAATATTTTCTTTCAGGAGCATATAACCAATTACAAATGTACTCAAAGAGTTGTGAATGTACAGTCAACTGATTATTACCATTATAATTATGTTATTATGTATCTCATGAAAGAATTTTTCATCTCGAAATTCTATTGCTTTGTGGTCCACATGAGTATTAACTGTCATTTATTTATTCTACTATTTTTTGTGTTAAGTTTTGTTAATAAAAAAATATGTTTAAGCAATGTATTTTTGGAATCGAAGTTTTGAAATAAAATACAATAGAAATTTCGTTCCTATACTCGTATCCTTGAGAAACTTCCTTTGCTTCGTACAAACCAATTATTTCCTTGGTAACTTTCAAAATGAGTTTCTATAAGTTTGTGAAGAGGCAGAAAATGAGTACATCAATGTATCGTTGCTAGAAATTTCGGTGTATGCATTAGAATTACTTCTTGTACATGTATTTGGAGAAAGTTATCTTAAGCAAACAATGATTAAACTTGGGACTATAAAGCTCAAATAAACATTCTCGCTCAAGAGTTTAATATCTCTGATATGGTCGGAACAATAATCATCATTTTTCAAACATCGAAAATTTTGAATGACTCTATCACTGTGTGCAGCCTGTCTTTCATCTTTTCCCATCTTCTCTCGTTTGCTCCAGTTGTCAAGGTGTAAAATTTACCTGTAATTCACAATTAAAACATAAGTAAAAACACGGGTTTTTTACTAAGTTTTTTAGTATTTTATTAATCTAAAACCAAATGTTTGATTTTTTTTTTATAATGGAATTAAAATATTCAAAAGGGTCAAACCATACCATTGCCAATGGACACTGTGCTGAGAGCATGACGAGTATAGTTTGGAGCCTTAGCGATGAACTCAAACTGATAGTACTTTTTTCCTTCAACATCTTGCTGAAGCATTAGACATGTGAATAAAAGAACAAAATCAACAGATTAAATGCAGAGTCTAATCAAACATAAAAAGATAATGATTACAAACAAGGAAAAGAGATTTAATGTAAGACATCAAACCTCTTTTGCTTCTACAATCTTGGTTTTCTGGTTTGAAGGGGCCAAAACCTTTTTTATCAGAGTTTCAGCAACCTCTTGAGGGGACCCAAATTCTGTAATATCCTGTTTCCCAGTTGCTATCACATTTACACTCACACTCTCCAGTGGTTCAATGACATCTTTGAACACCTTATCTTGACCTTCAATTACTACTTCCTGCTCACTCCCCATGATAAAAAAGAGATGAAAAAGGTAACCTTAGCTTCCCTTTTAGCTTTGTATCAATACATAAACTTGATATAAAGTCACACTGATGCAGAGTGCAGACAGTGTTTAAACAATGCTCACCTGCCACCCAAAAGGGTAGAGAAATGAATATCCATCTTTCTTGTCCAAAACAGACAAAAATCCTTTCTTGTTTTCTGCAGCAACTGAGCCATATCAATGGCATATCCTCAGGGTGTCAGGCATCAATATTTAGGAAAGTCACAAGTGTCATAAACAGCATTTGTACCTTCCTGGTCAGGCACAATTCAGTAACATGGAAAACTTAACTGTTTAAAATGCAATCTTACAAGAGTTTGAGTGTTGGTTCATCAGAAAAACTAATGGGGCAGTAGTTCCAATGGCAATCACTTGGCGCCTTCCTTGTGTATCTGCCAAGGTAAGGCAAAGGATTAATAAAGAAACAAAAAATTGATATAGTGCCAGTTAATGATAGCAGTTTCAGTGTCAGATAAGAGTGTTGTTATATCCTCCTTCAAGTCTTCATAAAAAACAAAGTAAGAGGAAAAGAAAAACAATATGTACTACCATATGCATTTATTGTCTTATAAACATGAAAAAATTCAATATGTACTACCATACAAAGTAAGAGGATGTTGTAGGAGGATCTAGAATTGCTTTCACATAATCCTCTAAGTTGTTTACAACAGTTACATGGATTTGAAATCAAAACTGTTCAGTTTTCGGGGAAAATAATAAGTACAAATTTTCTACTTGTTTTTTTTTTGTGGTGTCCTCTGCTTAACATTAAAACACAGTATTTTCAAAATCGTTTTAATATATTTTAAAATATCAAAATCAGTGTCCAACCATATAGTTTGAAGATATAACAGAGGAACAACATAGAAAAGCCTAGCAGAATCCAAATTCAAAAATAACATGTAATTAATTAATTAGTATTAGGACTTTTTGCGCCTCATGAAACCCCAGCTACAAGCTGCTTACTATTTTCACTCATCAGTCTCAAGCATGCTTTGTTATGGTTAATAGCCAAAACAAGCTTTTAAGGAAAGAGAACCAAGTGCTTAAAATCCTTCTCCTCGGTCAGGACCTTCCGTAGGTAGTTCTTCCTAATTAAGAAACACTCAATCACTTGTGAAATCTCACCCTTAAAAAAGCTAGCTATGAAGTGGAGAACGATACACTTGAAGAACTACTAAGTATCTCAAATGATATCAGATCATAATACCCAAATACCAATCAAATTCATATACGGTTTACATTGTACTACTTGTGAGGGTTAATGTCTGATTTAGACAACAAGATTAACATTACACTGTGCATCTCCATGAGAAGCAAATTACCTACATTGATATACAGAAGCACGTTGGAAAATACCTATTCTTCCTTGGAGAATTTTGAAGCATCAAAGACAGGCAAGAAATCCTAAAATGCCAAACAAGCATACATACAGCACACAAATTCTTCTAAGCAAAATCACTGAGACACACTCCAATGTAAAAATACCTTCTCATATTCTTATAGCAAGACAATGGGAGCTGTGAATTGACCTTGAGCAGACCCAAAAGAAAAAAGAACGAACCTTGTGAAGTTAAAGAAGCAGAGGGTTCTTGGGAAGCTTTGACAGTGAAGGAAACGGTATCTCTTCGAGGAGAACGAGAAGTGGGAAGCTTCTGTGACAGACCCACATTTGAGAAGATCGAAAGGAATTAAATTTAGGAAGTGAAAGCATGAGTGTGATTTTGTATTACCTGAGGAAAAGAGTTGTGAAGAAGGGTTCGATGAATCGTTGGGGAGTTCTGCAGGAACGTCATTGTTGTTGTGTGAGAAACTGCAGAGAAAATGAAACAAGAACAAGTGACTTGTGTTTGTTGTTGTGTTCTATGTGGTGGAAAACTCGCTTTTTCGGACTTTCACTTATCCATAACAATCTTCTCCCTCCTTACTATTTGCCCTCAGTCACATCTTCCATAAATATAAATAAAAAAATATATATATATATATATATATATATATATATATATATATATATATATATTACATACAAAAAATAACATCAATATTTTTTAGTAGTCAAATCTCTTAATTTGGACAATTAAACTAAAATAACTATTTTTTAAATTGACACACTAAATATCTACTCTAAAATAAGAAAAAAGTTAAATATGTTATGTTCCCGTGATTTTAATTAAAAATTTAAATTAGTTATTTTTCGAAATTTTGATTCAATTTAAAAGATATGCAAATTTAATTATTTTAATACTATTTTGTTAAATTTAGTTGACATTTCAAACATATTTCATGATAGTATTTAAGTTGTTTATGTATTTTATATATTTTTATTTCAATGTTAACTCAAATACTATTATGAAGCATGTTTAAAATGTCAAATAAACTTAACAAAATTTGGTTAAACGAACTAAATTCATATATTTTTAATGTTGAAATTCTGGATTGAGTCAATGTTTCGAAAATAAACTAATTTCAATTTTCTTAAATGACTAAAATATATATATATATATATATATATATATATATATATATATATATATATATATATATTAAAAGACAACAAAATGATAATTTAACATATATTTTAGTGAGTGGTTTACCTTCTTCGATGGAATTTGGAAGCTTCTTTATTTTTTTATTTAGAAATGTATGATTCCAATATATGCATAGTAAAATGGTTGTATCTAACTTCTAATTCCAAATGTATCAATTGACCCAATAATGGTATGCATGGTCAAATTATGTACACTTTTTCTTTTGAATTCTCGTTCCTACCTTTGTGCATCACCATAAGACATTCCATTAAAATATTCTCTCATAACACGTAAATTTTGAATCTTATACAAATCATACAACATAAGAACAAAAAAAAAAAAGAAATACTTTTCTACTTAGAAACATCAACAATCAAATAAAACACTAATTAAACGAGTTTATTGATATAACCCTGTACTTTTACATTGTTCATTAATTTAATTACATGGACCTATATATTGTGATAGTGGGTAGCTTTTGTATTGGGAAATGATGAATGTGACATGAATACACCAAATATAAGTAGTAAAAAAAGATTAGTGGAAGTGTGAAGGAATAGAGTATGTTAAATTTGTTGAAGTGGTTCCATCATTCATGAGCATAGCCTTCCAAATTTCAGAAAACTCTAAGAAGAAAATGGGTGACATTTGTGAGTGTCTCATCTATGAATTGCCCTAATAATTAGTAACAAAAAAGTGAAGAGTGCTTCATATGTATATACTTTTGTTCATTATATAAGAATGTAGAAATTTCTATAATCATAATCTTTTCAATATATTTATTTGAAGGATGTAAGTTATATCAATATGGTCAATTAATAATTTACAACAATTTTCATATTTAACCCGACTAAATTTATAAAAAAAAACATGAATTTAATAACTATATAATGTTGCAAATATATGTGTGGTCTACATTATTTTAATATTTTAAATAATCTATTATTGATCTTGTAATTCATGATTATCTTTCTAATAAGTAAAATAAAGATTCACTATTTGCTCTTTTCTATTTTTTTTGTTTGTTTTTGCGAATTTAAATAGATTAAAAAAATTATGATTAAATATATTTTTGATCCCTTAAGTTTCAGTAAATTTTGAAATTAGTCTCTTTTCAAAATATTTGACCAATTTAGTCCTTTATCTTTAAAAATGTGTGAATTTAATTCTTTTAACCAAATTTTGTTAAATTTATCTGTTTTGAGCGCATTTCATGTTAGCATTTGAATTGTTTACTCCGTTTGACACATTTTCGCTTCAATGTTAATTCAAACATTATCATAAAATGCGTTTAAAATATCAAATAAACTTAATAAAATTTGATAAGAATGACTAAATCTTCGCATTTCTAGAAGATGAAGAACTAAATTGATATAAAATTAATAAAAAAGACAAATTTTAAAATTCACTATAAAAATTTTAAAATTCACTATAAAAACTTGAAGGAAAAAAATATATTTAAACTAAAAAATATATTTAACCCAAAAAAAATTAATATACCATTAGTAATAATGATGAGCAAGTTTTTCAACTTGGTTAATTAATAATAAACTGTCAACTTAACTGCTTAAAATCATTAAAAAAAGACGTTAATAATGAATTTAAAGTTAAAACATATAAATTAAATATGTCCGCGCTCCTTCATTGGGCACACCAGCACTGACACGTGTCAATTCTAACGACTCTCACTAGAGGATCGTAACGTAATTTCACAAAAACAAAAACACGATGCATCATTATAGAGTGTGACTTTACGAAAACACCCTTCACCGTTCTTCCAGGTTTGCATGCATGCCTTTGTCGCCACAGCGCACTCTCACTGTATTTCTGTCCCTAAAAAGCATAAACCCATAAACAAAAAAATAAATAATTAAGCTTATGTTAATAAATCGTCATAAAATAGGAAAATACGTTAAAGCACATCGACGCCGGCGTTTGACCGTTAAACCTATCCAAACTGAAATAACTCTCTCAAACTCGGAGAAGAAGAAAACGGGAGAGGGTTCACGAATTTCGCGTGCTGCTTCGGCCGACGTTTGTTTCTCCTCTTCGAACTCCGTTTCCGCCCTGAGGGGCCGTAAAAAGAGACGGCGACGGCGGTGCCGGCGAAGGCCAGGAGGACGTCGTTCGCCGGAAGAGGAAAATAACGGGACGCGGATATAACCCAGGGGTTTTCAATTTTTTAGTGGATCTGCTAAATTCAGAGTTTTCGTTCGTAGAGTGTTTTCGTTGAGAGAGTGTGCGAGAAGAGATGATGATATCAAGGGGATTGTTCGGTTGGTCCCCGCCGCACGTGCAACCGCTCACGCCGGTTTCGGAGGTCTCGGAGCCGCCGGAGTCGCCGTCGCCGTACCTGGACCCCGGCGCCGAGACTTCTGCCTCGCAGCAGGTGGAGGTGGAGGAGGAAATGGAGGAGCCGGAGGAGATCGAACCGCCGCCCGGGGCGGTTCCTTTTTCGCAGCTCTTCGCATGCGCCGACCGCTTCGATTGGTTCCTCATGACCGTCGGCTCCCTTGCCGCTGCGGCTCATGGCACCGCGCTCGTCGTTTACTTGCACTATTTCGCGAAGATCATCCACGTGCTGCGGATGGATTCTGAGCTCGGCACGTCACACGAGCAGTTTAACAGGTTCACCGAGGTTAGATTGTGATTTTCGTGCGCAAACCCTACCTTTCTCCTTTTATGTTTTTTGCCCCTTTGTTTAAGGCTCAGGCAATGTTTTGCTGTTGAGATGTAGTTGAAAGCTTTATTTATCGAATTTACTGACTAGCTTTGTTACAATTAGACTTGGCTGGGTTGGTGATGATCGGTAATATAAGACTTAGTTTTATGTCCTGATCGTTCGATTTGGTTCACTTGGCTAGTTGGTGACTTGCGAAGTTATTGTTAGGGTTTAAGCTATGCATATCAAAATGTGTCTTCTTTTTGGTTGTTCGTTTAATCTTGTTATCTTCGGTTTGATGTCTAGAACTAAATTGGTCAATAGGTGGTAACTTCCGCGGGTAGAAAATTGGAGAGTTTCTCTAATCACGTTCTCTGAATCAATTGGCCCCTGCTGCTAATTGATTGGACTATGAAGAGTTCAAGAAAAATGTTTAGTTATGATGATTTTGTCATGTGGCGTTGTCTGGTTTTGAAAACTCATTACTTTCGCGGGCCGATCATTGCACTTTCGGTTTCATAATTGCTTCTCTTGTATTGGTGCAATGTTGTGTAGACCTGTTCTTGTCGTATAAAATGATAAAGGTAGATTGTAGATTGCGCTAGTTATTTTGTTGTATCAGCTCTGTCCATAACAGTTTGTCATAAATAATTTCATTACTTTAGCAACTTGTAGTTGGTTCAACTCAATGGTTGATACAAGAGTGAGTCTCTCTTGGGTACTTGAGTCACGGAGCTAGGTATTTAAACCGTGTATGCGACTGAGCTTTTGGAAGTGGGTTCTCTTCTCTATTCCGTACTAAAACTAATTGCTTGGAATGCATTGCAAGCTTACAACGTTTCTGATCTCTAAAACTATGGTGTATTGAAGTTCGGGAAAACTAAATTTCATAGAGGATATGTTGAAAGACCCACAATTCTCAGAAAATAGGAAGAGATATTAATTTTCTGTCTGATTGCTGTGGAAATTAACTATGGTAAGAGGGCTTTGTAGTTGATATCTTTTGGGGAAAATTCAGACAGTCAATAATTTAGAATCTTGTTGGATTGTTTTGTGTTGTTGTCTGCCAATCAAAATAAATCTGGGTAGAGTATAAAATTAAAGAAAGCATGATCATGTACTGGAGAAGCCTAACCATCACACTTCACTCCTAGGGTTTTAATTCATTACGTGAGGGCACTCTTGGATGGAATTTTCTGCCGTAATTTATGAAGCTGATCATTTTATTGAGAAAGCATAAAATGTTATAACTTTTTAAATAGGCCCCTTGTACTATAACTCATCCTCCATAGGTAAAAGAATAAAGTATCCTTCAAGGCCCCTTGTACTATGTCAAAAAAATATCATAACAAGACCATATTTCTGCTAAATGACACAAGCCAATTCAACCCAAAATCATGAAATGAAAATTACAGCATCTCATTGGGCTGAAAATGTTTGAAGTTTCATTCCCAGATATGGTGGTTATAATCTTCTACACTTTACGTGTAATTTGTCTTTTGCCCAGTTTTTTTTTTTGTAAAGTAGGTTATAATTTTATTCCTCCTTGTCAAGAATATATAGTGAAAACAGGTAGGAAATATTAGGAAGAGGCTAATATACTGAACAAAAGTCGTTGTAGTTACCTTTTTTATTATCTGATTCAGATACATTATCTTTTAGCACC
>Ga0214545_1001640_pt1 | contig 42238 bp, 16 predicted proteins | sample CNSS4metaG_FD_160064 | JGI IMG/M metagenome (GOLD analysis project Ga0214545, IMG submission 160064) | Root nodule microbial communities from cowpea collected in UCLA plant growth center, Los Angeles, California, USA - CNSS4 | ecosystem: Host-associated > Plants > Roots > Nodule | place: USA... | reverse complement strand
CTACACATATATATATATATATATATATATATATATATATATATATATATATATATATATATATATATATATATATACATAAAAAGTGTTGAAACCAACATACCAACACATTATCAATGTCATTTAAGAGGAGAATTAACACATAGCAGTACATGTTTTGTAGTTTGTGTGGTACCTTATAATTAAGAAGCTTTCCCTATCAATGGTTGTGAAGAAAGAGATTACTACAAAAGCTGAATGAAAGGGACATGAATATGTATATATGAATAAATGAAGATGTTAAACGGAGAAAGAGATTGGAGGACCACAAGATAGTATTATTAGGTGAGTGCATGATGAGTCGTTGGTAGGTGTTTGATTTATGTGATGAAAGAAAAAAAGAAAACAAAGACGTGCATGTGCAGGAACTAAGATATACCTCTGGGGTTGGTTTCATGTATTAAGAAGCAAATGAAAATTGAATTTATTTCCCCTAAAAGCAAACCAAAGTGTCCTTGTAAGTGTCCAACAAACACATCCCTTTCTACCTTTCTCATCACATACAAGTGGCAGATATGCATATATTTGCATAAAGTAAAAGAGACTGAAAGGGATCACGATTGTCCACTTATAGAGGGAGAAAACGATAGGCTATATGCAATAAAATTCAACTTTCTTTTCAATTTAACCAAGTTTTAATTAGGTTAGAAGTCTCTTCGATTAGAAATAAATAAGGCAACTTTTATATTATATAAGTGAAGTGCAAACCTCATCTTAAAAGTTGATCTTATAGTGTTGAGTTAGATTTAAAATTCATTTCTAACATGGTATCAAAATTATTATTTAAAAAAAATCATTTCTAATAAATTAGACTTGAACATCACCTCACATAAATTTATTTTTATTTTCTATTATATATATATAATTATATCAAATATTCAGAGGAATTTTTTTATCGTTTATTGTAATCTTTATGGATAGAATTACTTTTTGTAAGGGTAATTATATGCTTTCTGATAAGAGAAAACATTAATTGCATATGCAGCATTATATTTTTTGTGATATTTCAAGAAAATAAAAGTAGTCATTTGAATGGGTGGTGAAGTAGTATTTTAATAATAGTTAAAATAAACTTGTAAAGATGATTACAGATTGTTGTTAATAAAATTGTTGTTGTAAGTTTTACATTACAACAATAGTTTAAACTATAGTTAACAATAAGGTTTTAAACGTTTAAACGTAGAATTGTTGTTTTAAGTAAATTAATAACGACTATTAAATTATCAACTGAAAGAAAAAAAATGAATAGAATAAAGCAGAAACACAAGGACCCGTCAGGTTTGAACTGTCATTAGAATCCCTTAAAACAATGATAGTTGATAATATAATGGTCGTTAAAACCGTCCAAACAACAACAATTGAAATTATAATTTTCGTCGTATGTGATATTATTTTATTTTATTTTATATAGTTTGTTTATATTTGACAACATTGTAATCAGACAAATATATTGGCACAAACCCTTATGCCTTTTGCTATTTTAATCAGATAATTAAATCCACAAACTAAATATATATATATATATAGAACATATTTAGTAAATTTAAACAATGTTTTAAAAAAATTTCTATAAAAATACCGGTCTATCATATGTCATAATGTGTTGTTAATGTTTAAAAAATATTTTGTTTAGGTTGTTCTGACATATTTTAATGCTTTTTAGTCAAATATTATTTTCAATGAAAATATTATATTGTGGTATTTAAGTTATGTATTAGAATTAGGACTTTGAAGTAGACGGTCTCTTTCACTGTACTACGTTGTTCTTCTTGCACCGGTGACCATTTGAAATCTCACGAATCCTTTGCGAGCAGTCCATCCCGTGATGTTGTTTGAAATTTTTTAATGACATTTAAAACTTAAAATTGTTGTTGTTTTGAAACAACAATTAAAAACCATCTTTAACGCAGTGTTCATTTCATGCGATTGTACTGTTTAAGTACATTTGCGATAACAGATTTTATATAATTTTACTGTGTTCCTTTGCAGCGATATGATATGAAATATGAGTGTGAATTTGCGAGATGAAGAGTTTAATCCATTCACTCAAAATTGAGATGATTTAAGAATACTTCGTGTAACATTATGAAATTGTCTTTTGTTTTAAACACGTGAGTTGCTCCATCCACCGTGTTGTTTAATTTGTTCGAAGGTGAGTGATGATGTTACTTCACTATAACAACATAAATAGATGTGAGGTGTGTATGAATTGAATACACCAGTGTGTAGTGTGGACTTGTGAGTAGTGCAAAGATATGGGACTGTGGTGGGTGGTGGGGGAGGAAGATGGTGGTCGTGGTGTGGTGTGGTGTGGTGGGGGAGTAATGTCGTAGATGTGGTGGAGGAACATGGTGGTGGATGTGGGCTCATGGAAGGGATGCGCACCAGTTACATAATCGATGTGGTGCATTGTGTGTGTGTTATGTAACCGGTGTCTGTGCAAAGAGGAGAGTAACACCGGTTCGTGTGTGTTGTTTTTTTAAATTTCTTTTGTATAACTTTGTTTAAAATTTAATTGTATAACTTTTTTAAAATTTAATTGTATAAATTTTTTTACATTCGTAAAAATTTAAATTTTTAATTTTAAAATTTCATATAATTTTAATATTTTCTTAATTCATATTAATTATTTGTAATTATTTTTATAACATCAAATTACAAAACCATTTTGTTTTTTCATCAAGGGCATTTTGGTAACTTTCTAATTCTATCTATTTTTACAATTTATCTATTAAATCAATCAATTCTTTTACTAATTTTCATAAAACTTATCTCCAAATCTACTCACTTTACCCTCTAAATCTACTCAAAAAAACAGGTAAATTCATTCACTCAAATTCACACAAATTCATCTTCACATTCTTTCCTAAATTCATATCCCCAAAAGAACACACCCTAAAGGTCTTATTGACGATCGTTAAAAGTCTTTTTTACAATAATGTCAAAAGGAAAATGAGCAGAGAAAACTCATTTAAGTTTTCTCCTACTCCAAATTAGTGTTATACTTTTGATCATTCTAAGATAAAATTACTAAAAGCTCAATAATGGAAGAGAATTTGAAAAGAAAAAAAGTGGAGTGAGAAGTTGAGGATGGAAAAAGAGCAAAGATTTGTCTCATGGTGGTTTTTCCTTTTTTTTTTGGTTAAATATGTTATTAGTCCTTCAACTTTTAGTGAAAAATTAAAATTAGTTCATTTTGGAAACCTTAAACCAATTTAGTACCTTAACTCTATAAATGTATGGATTTATTCCTTTTAACTAAATTTTATTACGTTTATTTGATGTTTCAAACACATTTCATCATAGTATTTTAGTTTGCTTACACCGTTTTGTTGCAAGTGGCATCAATTGTCCCGTGGCAGGGACTTAGTGGGCCGGATCACAATTAAATCGTGACGCTTGGATTCTTACACTCTTAAGTAAAATGAGTTGCACTGCGCCTTGACTATTAACTATATCTTTTGGCCTAATAGTAAACACTCAATTCTAACAATTAGTATCCACTAACTAAAAGAGTTTATCTAGTGTCCACACCTTCATTTCATACCCCATATCTTAAAAGAAAATATTATTCAATTTACAACCATAGTTCATACATACCATATAAAAATGCTTTGAAAACTTAATATTAATACTAATTTGTATGCTCTGTCTCTCAAGATATAAATAAAAATACTTTTCAAATTTATTTAAAAATACACATCTTTCTCTGTGATTTCATTGTGTGAAAATGTCATCACTAATATATTAGGTAGGAAAACAAAAACATATTCCGATTGCAATATACCTATCCAAAAATATGTTCACATGATTAATAACATTGAAAAGTGAAATAAAGATTTTAGTATAATTTCTATCTTTTGATTTTTTTTTTTTGATAGGTGATATCACTGATATTTTGCTTTATCATTTTTTTTTCTTTTTGTCTATTTGTTAAAAACGTGTAAGATATATTATGATTAATGAATAATATAAATCATTAATTATTTTACATTAATAACAAAATCTCACGTGAATAAAAAAAGAAGATACAAGCCATATCTACATACTTAATAAAAAATTGTAAACAGAAAAAACTCAGTTGAAATATATAAAATTTTAAATACTTAATAAAAGAAACTCTTAAAAGCTTAAGATATAAGCCATGACAATGGATTCTGCTTGTTTGAAACTGATTCTCGTGATGTGTGGGTGTGGTGTCTGGATGTGGAGGTGGTGAAAGAGGTTGAATACGTGGTAGTTAAGGACGAAGAAACTGAAAAAAGTGTAGCTTGATTGTTCCCTATGAATGTTGAAGTTGTGGATGGTTGAAGATGTGCTCGTCGATAAATAAGGATTAAATATGTTATTGATAATATAATTTTTTTTATTAGTTATAAAATTTTAGTGATTAAAAATTGTTAGTCACTATAATAATTAATTTATATAAATTTATAAAATAAATACTTAATATTAAAATAGTCACTATTGTTTTAGCTAGTAAAGGAAATTGGTCATTAAACATTAATTACCATTATTTTTCTACTAAAGGAGTTGATTTCTAAATTTGTCTATAATTAATTAGTTATCAATTTAGTGATTACTATACTTTTTTATTCGTAATAGAGATTATTTTAGTAACAAATAGTTTTTTATTTTGTAAACTGGTCACTATAGTGACTAACAACATTTGGTCACTAAAATTGGTTGTTAATAAAACATTTTTATGTAATTTTAGTAAAAATTGAAAAATAATCTATCTTTGAAACTTTGACACAATTTTAGTCCTACAACTCTAGAAATGCGTATATTTAGTTCTTTTAATCAAATTTTGTTAAGTTATTTAACGTGTTTAAAACATATTTCATGGTAACATTTAAGTTACATATTTTCTCTTTAATGTTAGTTAAAAAATGTGTTTGAAATAAAAATTAAACTTAACAAATTTTGATTAAAATAACTAAATTTACATATTTTTAAAGATAAAAAATTAAAATGATCCAAAATTTCAAAAATATACTAATTTTAATTTTCATTTAAAGATAAGTGACAAAAAAATATATTTAATCCTAATAATAAAAGTAATAAGATGAAAAAAATAATATACATATATATATATATATATATTAATTTTAATCATAAGAATAAAATTATAATTTTTCATTTTAATCTTTTAAAATTATTTTTTTATCTATTATATATATATATATATATATATATATATCGAATTGTTCATAAACTCTCAGATTCTATCTCAAAATTTTTTTACTTATCTTCAAATCCTTTAAAACAAATAAAATAAACTTTATCTTCAAATTTTCTAAGATCATGTAATATATTGACTTTATCCGACTGTAACACCTCTGAGATCAGCTCCACAAAATATCTCACATGACAAGGAAAAAAAAATGTTTTACTGTGGGAGGCTTTTTCGTGTGCATGTTATGTTACTTTACTTTTCATAATAATAATAATAATAATAATAATAATAATAATAATAATAATAATAATAAAGTTAAAAATATTTGAGAGGCGTCACATCAGCAACTTTTTTCTGTATGTATGTCTGTCATGTGGGTGTGCAGGTCGAAGTCCTATGTACTAAGTTGTAAAATAACCAGTGGCTGTGGCTACAGATCCTCGCTGTTACCATCGAATTAACCACACCAACAGAATAATTGGATAAGATCTTTATCACTCATGTCAATTTTTTTCGTACTCATCCAAAGTAAAAAGTTTCGATGCTTCACAATTTTTTAAATTTTCTTTTACATCAACTTTAATTCTCTACAGCTTCCTCTGAATTTAATTTACATAACTAAAAAGTTTATCTAAAACCCATCTATAGCTGGTTAAAGACACGATTGAAAATTTGGAAAACATCACTATATTAGAGTTTGTTTAAAACACATGGATAATTATTTTACGTGATATTAATTGTTCTGTGATGAATATTAGATATGATGAGTCATGATTGAATCGTGATATTTGAATTATTATATTCTTAAATGAAAAGAGTTGTCTTGATTAATAATTATAGTTTTTATCAAATAATAAATGTTAGAAATTTAGGTGTGAGTGTAAATTTCATATTATTTAAAAATGAGAAAGTAAAATACTATATAAAAATAAAGACCTATAAATTTATTATCTTAAATCTATTGTCTTAAAATTTTAGATTAAGAATAGTGTCAATATAATATAATTAGACTCATATCTCTACGTGGTCTGTGCATATAAACTGTTTGACTTAATTTGAATGATTGGGTTAATCCTTAAAGATTAAGAAAGTTTGTTGAAGAAAAGTTTATAGAAAGATGCGTGGACAGTTGGAAATGGTATTGGTGGGAGGGAACGAAGAGAATGATGATGATGATTAGATGAAAGGTGTCGAATAGGGTTTGGCGATGGAGAAATAATTAATAAAATGGGAAAACAATAAAAAAAAAAATTAAATGCCATGGATGAAGCTTGAAGTGACATGGTCGAATAAGGTACACAAATGAGGGGTCCCCATTATCAAATTATTCAACGTCATTAAAAAGGTGGGGTTTGTTTCCATAACCTTTCTTCTTACATTCTTATCCCATTATACACTACACACTCGCCAAAATATCCAACTTTGCTTTCTTCTTTTAATAATGTCCCATAAATTTCAAAAACTCAACAACTGGTTAATTCATCTTATTTCATAAATAAATACGTATTTCTTTGTTTTTATTTAAAATAATCCAGTTATAGTTATTTGAATCTTAGTTTCATTATTTTTACTCTGAATCAACTCGATCGATAATTCATTTAATTATTTTTAAAACTTTAAAATTAGTATATTTTAAGTTAGGCCGCAAAACTCTCAATGAGACCTTAGCTCAACCACGTAAGAAATTAATATCATTCTCAATTTCAAAACCTTAAGACAATGGATTTATGGGTCTTTATTCTTATATAGTGCTCTACTTTCTCATTTCTAGCCAATGAGACTTAGACTCACACTCACACACTTGAAAAAGAGATTGTTGAGAATCCAAGTGTGAGTGTAAGTCCCACATTAAGAAAAAATGAGAAAATTGAGCATCATATAAGAGATTAAGACCCATAAACCAATTGTCTTGGTTGGACTCATGCTCATTGATGTTAAATCTTCCTATTGGTCCTCTCTCAAAAAATCCAACAGTAATATTAGAGCTTGGGTTCATGTGGTGATTGTCACCTTAAGGTTTTAGGTTAAGTATTGTAATATCATTTTTAGCCTCTCTAAATTATTTTATTTGAAAAAAAAAGAAAATGAAATTTTTCTCAATTATTGATATTTAAAACTTTTTTGTATTAGATTATGTATTTATATAACTTCTTTTCACCTACATTGACAAGGATGAGATTGAGGAAACAAAAGGTTGTGATTTGGTCCCAACAAGACCCACAATATAACAACAATGTACCAATCTATATAAAATATTTATGAAAGCAAAAACATTGATGATGTTATGGTTCATCGAATAAAGATTACGATATACAGACTAAACCAAAAAGCAAAAGTCTTATTTGAAAATTAATGTTACCATATCTAAATGGATCAATGGATGCATGTAGAAAAAGAATGCAAATAATGATACTATTTTGATTAGTTTTTTTTATCCTTACTTAATCCGAGAGTAAGTAACATAATGTTTGTTTATGAATACAGGTTTCATACTCCACTAGTTGACACAGGGAATCGTCCCCACACAGAGACCATGGTTCAGTTTATCTTTTATAGCCAACACTTTGCAGCTTGGAAAGTCATTGCATGACCCCAAATAAATAATGTACGAGCTTCAATGTCTCTTCTCTATACGAGGTTCGTCGTTTAAGGTTTAGTGAGATCATCTAAATTCCAATATTAATTCACGATCGTGTAATCACATGGTCATTAACACCCGATACAAAATAACTAAATGTGTGTGTTTTTTTTAATAAAGGCTTTATCTTTAAATGTGTATTTACTCGATATTTTATTTTGATTGTATCTCTCCGGTGAAATTCTTTCTCTGCAAAATCTGATAAATTTAATCTTAAATAAGCTGGATTTTTTTTTAGAATGAAGATTATATAAGTAATTAAATTGAGTTGAGTGAATCAAATTGTTAAATCTAACATTGAAAAAAAAATGGGGTAACTAAAAACATGTTGCATGCATGTAGGGCAAAGTAATAATAGATCGAGAAGAAATGCACAAAGTGGGTTGGATTTTAATATTTGGTTGGGCAGAGAGAGAATAGTTCCGAAAATGCATTGCTTTTTTGGGCAGAAGAGGATGGTCCTTCCTTTAGCTATCGATTACTTTTTAAAGTTTTTTCCTCGCAATTTCTCTGATTGTCGTCACATAGAAGCCATGAAAGAAGCAAAACACAAGAATACGTTGGTATCAGACATCAACACTTGAGGACCCATCACCATCCATCAACCACCTTTCTATCTTTGCATCTTAACATCTGCACTAAAATTGAACAACCAATATCAATTTCACTTTATCATATTTTTTTGACAAATCTCACTTTAAACTCAAAAGGAAATCAGAAACTTTCTCCATTATCACCATCTTTCTTTTTATGGGTTGGTTTTTCTTGTTCGGCTTTATTATCTATTCAAGGTGTTTTACGTTGTGTTTATTGTAAATGGGCATGTCTAATGAGTATTTTTCTTCTTTAATTTTATGTTGATTATTTTAGAAATGGTAATTCGTATGCAAAAGGTTATTTTTCTTAAACTTGTTTATTATTTTTATTATAGTCATTGCAATCTCACCAATAATGTATTTGTGGAAAGTGTCGGAAATCATACAAAGATCAGAGATAAAGTTAATTTAGAGTATATATGTGGGTATAAACCTTACCTTTCAAACCGGTTTTATAAAGTTGAATTAAGTTTAAAGTCAACATTTTAATATGATGTCAGCGTCATTGTTAAAGTCTATCTAAGCAAAATTTATTGCATTTGTTGTTTCACCCACTATTGGGTCACTATCAGACCACCTGATAACGTCTAGTTTCATGTACGATATGTATATACCTCGGTGTGATGGGGAGAATGTGTTGGAAGTCTCACATTGACTAGAGATAAAACTAATTTATAGTATATATGTGGGTGCAAACATCACCTTACAAGCTAATTTTGTGAAATTGAAGTCTTACATTGATAAAAAAATAAAATTAGTTTATAATATATATAACTTATCTTAAATTTAAACCTAATTTTATAAAATTAAGTTAGACTCGTTAAAACTTACTCTTTAATAATATTTGTTGTTATGATTTTTTTTGTTATATTTTCTTTATCATAATTATTTTCACCGTTACTATATTGTTATGTTTGTTGACATAATTATTAATGTTATGGTCTATTATTGATTTTTTATAATTATTATATCATTTTCGTTATGCTTTTTAAAATTAAAATTGGTATAATCATTCATGGTTTAGTTTAGAGCAAATAATAACTTAAATTAAATTAAAATATTATATTATATATGTGAATATATATATATATGGTATTAATGTGATGTTTTATGTGTTAGTAATTATTAAGGATGTACTATTGAGATGTATAAGCATTGAGTTAAGGAAATAATTAGGATCTTTAAAAAATTGTACATTCAACTAAATAGACACATAGTAAATAATCCACGAATGTTTTGTACACAAAATTAAAAAAATAAGAGTCATCAATATTCAACTAAAAACATAAAAAATTGCTATTGGAGTTTGTCCAAAGGTTTTATACCATCATATAGATTGTTAGCCATATCAAATTATTGAAAAGACGTGGTCTTTTTGTCAAACTAATTAATGCTGACTTTTAGAAACAACTAAATTGTTTGTTCATTTGATTTAATGTCCGAACTTAGTACTAATTTTTTTAGAAAGAATAACTGCTACTTATTTTGATGTCGGTTGTGATAAGAAATTGCTCCCATTCATATATTTAGTTGTTTATATGTTTAATAAAAACAATAGCCTGTCATTTTTTTGTTTTTTATGTTTCTAATTTGTTTCTGGTATTTATGTTAGGATAAGAAGAAGTTAGTAACCGATTATGAAAACATACATACGCATACCATAAGTTTGTAATATTTAGTTAGATTTATATAATATCTTTTAGGATGTTACACATTTACAAATTCACTAAATCAAGAATGGTTTCCCTACCTCAAATCATAATTTGTTCTCATAAATTTCGATACACAAACTAAGTATATCACTACAAATCTATACTAATATACTTCATTCTTTTTTTTAACCGAGATAAATAAGCACAAATATTCACATTAGTGCAGAGAAAGAATTTGATATTGGTTATTTTCGTATTTCTACTTTGGTGCTCAATCGAAGCACATTCAGACGAGGTAAAAAGGACGAGGCTTTAGATTTCAGTTCTTAACTGAAGCATATTCTTCATTAATATGTTTCGTATCTAAAAGAAATTAAAGTCTATATGTGAAGTAAAACAAATAGTTTGAATTTTTTAAATGCAGAAATGGCGATGAATTATTTAATAATTTGAAAGAATATGTGAAATTATTTAAATGTAACGACAAGTAGATGAGAACAACATTTGCGTGACAAAGACTGGGAAGAAAGTGTGGCGGTGACGAATTTGCGTTTCACAATTACAGAGGAATGGTTAGGAGAAGACGTTGGCAGTGACCAAGTTAGGTAATGGTCAAGTAGAGCAATGCGTCTAAAGTGAAGAACCTAGACACTAAATGCTTGCATTAGGAACTTACAAAACAACATAAAAAAAATACAAAGATGAGAGAACGAACCTCTCGCGAGAAAAGATACAGTGCAATGACATTTGCGTCGTAGTAGCAAGAGAAGGGAGTTATATGTTTTATATTTTAAATAGATAAAATGTTTCAAATAAATGAAAAAAGAATTTACTATATATATATATATAACTTTTAATAGAAAATATGAATTGTCCATTTAACTTCAACTCTTTTTTAAATTTATAAAACATTTCCCTACATTCTTTATCTTTTAAAAATAGAACAACATTTAAAAAAAAAGTGAAGAGAAATTCTATTAATAGTTTAGACAATAATAATAATAAAAAAGAAAGACAACTCCTATTCTAGAGTTGTGAAATTCATTTATTTAAGATAAAAATAAATTAAAATTTACAGCAAGTAGCATAAAATCCCATATAAAAAAGAAAAAAAAGTTTAATAAGTGCAAACATGTTATGTATTAATAACGAAGGTTCTCTACAATTGTTAATCAATTAAAATCTTACACGCGTAATTCATATCGTAAAACGTCATTGTTTTAATGACAAGATTGGAGATAAAAATGTTCAACAAAATCATACAATATCATGATAAGTCTAACTTCCGTAATACATAATCTTAAAATCGTACTCATAATATTATTTCCTATTCAAAATCTTAAAAGTAACGATTTCATAATTTGATTTTACATATTATTCTTTTTAATTTTGATTTAGCGTGAGAGTTATTCTTAAAATGTGAGATTATGGAGAAGATGTCATAATCAAAGTGTGATGAGAAGCTTAGGTGTAAGATTAATAAATGAAAAAAAGGTGGCAACAGCGACCAAACACTGTTAAGATTGATTCGATGGAGGAAATGTATGATTAGGAAAAATGTGTGTACCTTAGAAGCAGTCATCGATGGTACCTTATCAAGAACAGTTAGATTTATGCACAGCTTTGTCAACTAAGAACACGATTTTGTTATTCACTTTTCAGATCCCCTTTCAATTTCAATCCTTATATTTCAACTTCATCACAACTTGCATAGTTTCTAAAACCCTATCACAATGTAATCTCATCATTTTTTGGTAAAGGGATTCAACACTTTACATTTTTAAATCAGTCTCTATCTGTCTTCTGCACTCTTCAAATTTACAACAAGAGAAAGATAAGCACGAGAAAAAATTCAGAATATCTTATAAACTATTTTCAGCAACTTGTAAGAAAAATTAAAAAGTTCAAACATGCTTATCCATTATTTCTCCTTCTAAAAAAATTTCAATATAAAAAATACACAACTTTGAAAATCGTTGGATGAGCTTTTTATTATTTATGGTTGAGAAAAGCTTTACCATTTTCATTATTTTTGTGGTTTGAAAATATTCAGTTATTTATGTTTTTACTGTAAAATAAATAAAAAAAATATTAAACTGCATTATCCAAACCTTTCACAATTGTTGTAAAAAAAATGTCACAAAACCACAAAATCTTAATTCGATAAATTATAATTCGGGATCACAATACTTTTATCTAACAAAATCCATCCTAAATATTAAGATAAATTTATTTAATATTTTAAAAAATAATTTCAAATAAATTACATTATACAATATTAAATCTTAAGAAAACAATATTTTTAAAAACAGCTTTAATTTCATAATTCATATACTCACATAATCATTTTAACCATGAAAATAACTGTTACATACATTTTTTAATCGGTTATCTGTCTCACACTAAAAAAATGAAAAAGACTCAAAGTAAATATTAAATTAAAGTTATCTAAAACAGGAAAGAAAAACACAAAATAAACGTGTGATGTCTATACTTTCTAAAACCCATCTTACACCTATGGTGTACTCTTTGTACTTTTCTTCTACCCTTTTACCGAGACATTTTACTCCTTTATCTAGTTTTTTCGACTTTGTAGTCTATCTTTGTACACTTATTCTGATTTTCTCAAACTTTACTACGCTGTCTTTGGTATAATATTAGATATGCTAAAATTAGTTGAACTTATACAACGGAGCTTCCACATAAGTTGATATCATTTCATATATATGTGTTTGGGAAAAAACTCTTGTGGTAATATCGTGAATATTATCCTTTAAAATGTCTTTTTCTAGTCGATTTTCAATGGTAGAATCAATAATGTTCAGTTCGGAAGAAATTTGAAAAATATGTTAATTCGTTGTTCACATTATATAACTTTAAAGGAAATCATAAGAGGTTATTCTTTAATTTGAATCGCAATCAATCTTCTTTCATTCAAATGATTGACATAAAGATATCTAAACTTTACTTCATCATCATTTCTACCTGTATTAAATTGTGCAAATTGTATAAATTCGTTTACTTCTATCTTATACCCAATACTAATACGTCATGAATTAATGCAATCTCTATCCATTAATATATATATATATATATATATATATATATATATATATATATATACTGAAACTATGTGAACAATTTCAGTAATATTTAAATGAATGATCACCTCACTTTTGTATTCAACGTGCGACCTTATCCTATTTAAGCAGATTCTATTTTTTTATTGGTATATATCAATTTTAAACAACTTATATTAAATTTCACGAAATTTTGTCAACATTTTGAATTGATCTAAGGTTATACAAAATGAAAGTAATTATCAACCACAATCAAATATGCACATAAAGATTAATACAAAATACTGTAAACAAATATTCATGAATTTAAAGATATGTATATTAAAATATATATACACTAATAAAATATGAAAAAAATGTTGAATCTTCTTAAACTATCCGATCAGCCATTCAAGACTCAATACATATAAATTATTAGTATTGTCTCTTCTTATATTAATTTAAAAAAAAAAAAACATACAATTTGATATTGAATATCAAATAAACAAAATTTAAACATATAAGTAACTATTCCTAAATAAATAAACAAAATTTAAAAATAATGAAAGTTTGAACATTCTCAATAATTTCAAAAATATTACCGCTTATTAATAGGTTTCATTTTTCTTAAATCCTATACGTATTTCGCGAAGTTATATGAACTTTTTCATCAGTTTCTATTTAATTAATCATTTTAAACACTAATTATTATTATTTTTCTTAATTTATTTTGTTGGTGAGTAGTGTTTTATCACAAAATAGAAAGTAAAGATAAAAAAAAATATAGAAAATAACGCGAATATTTTTTTTTTCTTTTCTTTATCATTGCATGTTTAGGATTGACAACAAAATATTTACATTTGAGTATACATTAATAAAATCTATAATGATATTAAATGAATAAATTTTATGGATATCCATAGGTACATATTTTTACTACTCACTTGATAATGGTATCAACACGCCCATATAGTAAGCCAGTAATAATTATTAGTAAGATTTATTTAAATATATATTTTTTAAATTAAATGATCAAAATAAATTTATTAATAAAGAAGTAGTTCTCATTAAACAATTGATTAGAATTTGATTTTATATATTTCTACTTTTTTCTTTGAACAAAATTGAAGTTACTTTTAGAAAAAAGTTTAATTTTAAAAAAATGTATATATTGATACTTGTTTTCTAGAAAGACAAACATCATTTTGTATTAATATTTTAGTATGCAATTTTATTTGCATTGGAATCAAGAATTAACTTTTTAATGTAAGTTTGTATTTATATAGTTGTTTTTAAATAATTTTATTTAAAATTTAAAGCATAAATTTTATAGCTGGATAATATCTACATAAATGTAGAGATGACAAGTAATTTTATTATCGTGAGTATTACTAGAACATGTGTTACATATATGTAAAGATGACAAATAAATTCGTTCCCGTATTACCAGAACTTGTCCTTGTTTTGATATAAAATTCCTACAATGATTAGGTACAAGAATGGATATAAGTAATACTTGACTTTTTTAATTAGGTATGGAAACGAGGATATATATGTATGTCACGTTTCCGTCCACATACCTATCACAATATTCATCTTCGTTCTCATTTAAATTATTAAAATACTTAATTTATTAAATAACCTTATATATATATATATATATATATATATATATATATATATATATATATATAATACATTTTTTATTTTTTATTTTTTTAATTGTTTGACTTCTCATAAAAATCATTCACATCTCCTAAATATTTTTTCTCTTATCACAATCTTATGCAATTATGTTTAAGTGATGTATGTTGATTAAATTTTTTTTATGTCTCACATTTGAAAATTTATGCTCTTTTTTAATATTTTTTATTATATATTTTCTTTTCACATGAAAATGTTTAACACTCTCAATTTAAGTGTTCAATAACATAAACTTTGCATTTATTAGATAATATAAAAAATTTATCTTTTTTATTTTATTTTTAATATTTTTTTTCATTTGAAAAACTCTTTTGTTCCAATAAAACAATTTTGTTATCTCTCAATCGTTTAACTAGGTTGATATTTGAAATTTTTTCTTAAATATCTAAAGTATTTTTTTACTTTTTATTTATCATACCTTTAATTATACATTTGTTTTCTTTTGTGCGATTTTATCTAATGTTCTGTCAAATTATTTCTAAAACACACTTTTGATAACTTTTTTAAAGTTTTTTATTTTTATCATCTAGGATATTGTTTTGATATTTTTTATATATTTTTTTCTAAATAATTATTATACGTGTAATTTTATCACTATAATTATATAAATAAATTTTATTTGCTACAATATAATAATTTTATCTAATTGTCATGAATTTTTTATCACTGTTTAACATATATCGAAGTTCAAGAGGTGAAAGATTTATGTTAAATTTTAATTATTATTATTTTAATATGTTTTCTTTGTGTGATTTTGATAAAGTGATATATTATAATTGTGTTTTCTAATTTGAAATATATATACAATTATAATTTATTTCTAAATATTTGATACTAAAAAAAATAATAATATCATCATTTTAATATTGAATATTTACCATGATTTTTTTATTATTTAATAAAGATTAATTAATTAATGTTGAAATAGTAAGAAAACGAGTACAATTAAAAATATGAGTATATACCCATTATTCAGTGAGAATGAGAATGAAAAAAGAAAATTTGATACTCGTTAAATTTAAATATAAAAATTAGAATGAATTTTTTCTCTAAAAATAAATATGATATAATAAAATTCATCCTCAGTTCCGTCTCATTATCCTCGCTAAATATCATTCCTAAATATACATCAATAGTAACATCTAAATCCGCCAAAATGAATATCCATTGTTTGAAAATATTTAAATAAATAGACAAAAAGCATAATAAAAGAGACGAAGATAAATAATTTAATAATTTAACTCAACAAAAGAATAGAAGAGTTATGCATTATTATTTAACGATATTTTGAGTGGTATATGATCTCCAATACCTCATGATAAAAACAAATCCCCAAAGAAACTGGATTTGCTGTTGACCATCTCCTTTGCCATAGCCTCTACAAAAACAGTGCTCTACTCATCATATAACCACTGCATCTACTTCTCTTTTAAATACACACATATTTTTCCCTCTAATTTTCACACTTAGCTTTCTTTACATTTCTGCACACTTTAACAATAAACAATAACTATCTTATCTTCTACTTCCCATTACGTTGGAGTACAAACTACAAAATCATATTTCATGCATTTTTCTTTTTATTTTTATCAAAGTGCATTTAATCATGGATATATTTTAAATTCAATACCTAAGAATTTTGGTTCGTAATCCCAATGTTTTTCTGTTGTACTTTTTCTTTGCTAGTAGAGTGTTTCCGTAAATAATATAAATAACAAAATTTAACCCTAGAAAATGTGAATATAATTTACCTAGCTTTATATATCTTACACTCTTTTCTATTATTTTATTTTGTTTATCGTACCCATCTTTTTCACACCTTTCCAATCCCGTAACATTAATATTTTGTCTATTTTGATATGTTCGTTTTGGATATCTTGGTCAGGTGAACCTGTACTAGGAAAATGAAGCTCTTCCAACATCCATTTTTTTTAGGTTTATTTACTTATTTTATTCTATTGTTTATTTAATTTAATATTTTTATTAATAAACAATATAATCATTTCAAGTTCAATTAAGTTTTTCAAATTAAAAAATAAAATCGACCAGTATTATTATCTATTGGTTATAAATTATATTACATAAATTAACGTGATTAATTTTTGAAAAATGATCATACTAACCTGTTTAATTCTTTTGATAGTAATTAGATCAAATTAAATGAATAATAAAACTAAAAGATGATTAAGTACTTTTTTATTTATTTCAAATCTATGTATGTGAGATTTTATTTAAAAAGAAAAGTTAAATTCCTCATCACCTTTTTTTTGGTTCTGTGGGAGATTCCTCATCACTTAACTATTAAATATTTAGCATATTTAGAGAGATTTCGTTTTGATGCAACATGATCTTAAATAATTTATTTTTGCATAATAATAATAGATTCAAGTATTTATTCTTAAATGGGAGGAAATCTTTGCAATCGTGTCACTTTATTCATTGATTTATCTACATTTTTTAATATATTATGTTGACGATTTTAATCTTTCTCATTTCAAGTGCTTAATGTGGTAATGCATAAAGGATTAGATTAGGAATTAAATTACTAAAATGACACTTTATCCATGTTTGGTTTTAAAAGGGTACATTAAAAGCTAGAAGTTGGGATTAGGGCTAAACATGGATTATATGGTGTGGTTAAGTTAAGGATAAATGAAGATTAGAGTAAATAATTTAGATTAGGCATAGAGTGTGTTGTTTCCCTTTTGTGTAAGTAAATCCGAAAAAGCAAAAAGATAGAGAAAAAGAAAAGAAAAGAAAAGAAAAGAAGAAGAAAAGGTTGACATTGACCCTCTCTTACCCCCCTCATCCCATATGCTTGAGTGGGCACAGCATCTTCCTCACTGTGAAAGACAAGCACTCACAAAGCTTTTCAAACAGAATATATCTAAATTAATTACTAATTCACAATTACAAATTAAAATAGATACATCCATTTATGCACACTTCAAATCTTTACCCTCTTCCTTTCTCCCCCACACAACACAACAGAATCTATGCCCACCATTGCCAAACACACACACCCCACTCATCATTTTTTTTTTCCACCTTCTATATATTCTTCACAACAATTTCATCTTCTGTAAAAATTATTTTCAAAATTAAAATTATTCAATTTCTTGTTTCGATTATGGAAAAACTCAACCCTGTACCAATTATGTCCAACTTTATCCGTACACTCCTATGTATTATTAAGCAAATCTCAAAAGTATAAATTTTAACTTCAAATCGTATTGTTGTTATCGTGAAACATTATTATTTGCAGTTCAATTTATTACATCTTTGGGAAGTAATATAAAGATTAGAGTAATTACTCTAGTTTAATTATGATCATAAGCTTAAATCTTGTATGATTTGAATGAGATTTATCTGTTAATGGAAGAATTAAGCAATTGTGTAGATTTGAGAGATTAATGAGAAAAAAGTTATATTTATTTAACATGAGTTGGAATATATATAACTGTTGTTGGAACAGAAATTAAAAATAAAAATTTGATATAAAGAAAATTGTCATCTCCCCACAAAAACAGCAGCATCCTCTTCTCTTGATGATGAACTACTTCAACCCCAACACTTTCAAACCTCACTCACTTCACTCCCTCTCTCCCTTCTACTTCTTCTTCTTCTTCATCTTCTTTTTCTTCTTCCTCTTCTCTTCTTCCAACTTTTGCTTCTCCCATTAACCACTTTCTTCTACCTTCAACTCCATACCAGAAAACATCACATAAACACTTTTCTTATCACCGTATTGTTTTTATTATTGTAATTATAATTACAATAATAAAAAAACATTTTTGCATATATGCTCGCCGGAGATGCCGACGCCGGTAAGCACCGCGAGGCAGTGTCTCACGGACGAGGCGGCGCGTGCGCTCGACGACGCCGTCACGGTTGCCCGCCGCCGAAGCCACGCCCAGACCACCTCCCTCCACGCCGTCTCCGCGCTTCTCTCACTCCCATCCGCGGCGCTCCGCGACGCCTGTGCTCGCTGCCGCAGCTGCTCCTACTCCCCCCGCCTCCAGTTCCGCGCCCTCGAGCTATCTGTCGGCGTCTCCCTCGACCGCCTCCCCACAACCAAAAGTGCTGGCTCCGCCGGGGCGGATGGAGGCGCCGGCGACGAGGGTCCCCCTGTCTCGAACTCCCTGATGGCCGCCATAAAGCGGTCACAGGCGAACCAGCGGCGCCACCCGGATAGCTTCCACCTTATGCAGATGATGCAGCAGCAGCAGCATCAGACGACGTCGTTGCTGAAAGTCGAGCTGAAGCACTTCATTCTGTCTATTCTGGACGACCCTATCGTGAGTCGCGTCTTCGGCGAAGCTGGTTTCAGAAGCTACGACATCAAGCTGGCGCTTCTGCAACCACCTCCACCTTCAAGAATCTTCTCGCGGTTGACCCCTCCGGTTTTCCTCTGCAACCTGGAACCGGTTCAGAAGGGCGGTTCGCGACTGGACGAGAATTGCCGCAGAATCGTGGAGGTGGTGACGAGGAAGAGCAAAAGGAACCCTCTTTTGATGGGGGTGTACGCGAAAAGCGCTCTGAAGAGCTTCATCGAATGCGTGGAAGGTCGTAAAGGTGGGGTCTTGCCCTGTGAGCTGAATGGGTTGAGTGTGGTTTCGGTGGAGAAGGAGATTGGGGAGTTCTTGAGAGAAGGTGGGAACGGAGGGAAGATTTTCGAGGAAGTGGGTGGTTTGGTGGAGCAGTGTTCTGGTGCTGGGGTTGTGGTGTGTTTTGGGGAGATTGAGCTTTTTGTCGGGGGGAATGAGGAGGGTGTTGAGTTTGTGGTTTCGCAGTTGACGAGGTTGTTGGGTGTTCATGTTGGGAAGGTGTGGTTGGTGGGCGTGGCGGGAACCTCGGAGGCCTATTCTAAGTTCCTGAGGTTGTTCCCTACAGTCGACAAGGATTGGGATCTGCATCTCCTGACCATGACCTCTGCCACCCCTTTCATGGAAGGACTCTACCCCAAGTCCAGGTGTGTTTCTTTCTCACTTTCTCCTTTCTTTATTATTGCTTCCTTTTCCTTCCTTCTTTCGACCTTTCTTGTACTCTCTTCCCTTCAAAATTCCAACTTTTCTGTACTATTTATTTTGGTTTCGGGTTAGTAAATAACAATAATACAAAATAATATTAATATATTATATCAAAAGGTAGTGCTGTGTTTCGGGGTAACATGGTTTTTCTTCTCAGGATAAAGTTGACGACAAACAAATGATCAGGTGTAAATTGAAGCTTTCTCACTAGTCTGCTTCTGTTCAAATCTTTCACTCCCTTCTTGAGTTCAATTCTATGATCCCACTGGTTTTGCTGCTTTTAGTTTCTTCCCTTTCTTTGTCTTCCTTTAATCTGTCACTGTTAAAGTTGTTTTTGTTTCGTTACAGTGGAAACACAAAGCAAGTTTTTTTTTCTTCTTTTTTTTATTGTTATCATAATTATAGTTAAATTTTAATCTACCTCACTGATACGTGTGAGCAAGAAATTGTTATAAAGTCAGAATAATCATTCCATAGTCATGATTCTGCTTAATCTTCACTTAACCTGTGATTGAGTTGTTTTATTTAGGAGAAATTTTTTTACCGTGGTGAAGTTCATTGATGATTCAAATTTGTTTTGTTTTGATAGAAGAAAGTGATTCTTGAGTCCCCATAGATTTGGTGTGGTGTACTACTACTTATTTGGGGAAGTAGTGAATCTGAATCCTGAAAGTTTTGCTTTAATTTGTGGGGTTTTGGGCAATTACGTTCACACAACCTGGAATGGTCGCATTCAGTCTTGATTAGCATGATCTACATCTTGGCATGTAGAGAATCTGCAGAGATTTATTTATGTAGGCTTGCGCAGTAATAAATGTTATTTCTACCGGCAGGCTTTTCGGCTGAAAGCTGTAATAAATGCATCTTCTTTTTCAGTTTTTCTGCACCCCTGGCCCACGGGCCCCTCCACTGCATTGGGTTATGTTATGAACATATTTAGACTCCCTGAATGATACCTTAAAGAGGGCCTTTTATAGAGCCCATCAAACTTCATAGCCTCCTCCTGGGTTGAATATATAGGTTGTTGTTTTCCACACTTGAAAAGTATTTACAGTTCAATGTAAACTAGGTATGTCAGAATCTAAACACTGCATTCTCTCTCCTATAGGTTTTGTGTTGAATCTAGTTAGTAAGTAAGTTCAAACTTGTTGGTAGATGATAATTAATTACTTATTTAAGTGTTTTCTTCTGAACCTTGAGATTTGTTGTGATTCTGGTGAGCATTTGTGTGTGACCTAACTCACATAAGTTTTTTTTTTTTTTCTTGGTGGGTGTGATGAGGGTTTTAGAAGTCTATCTCATGATGTGCAATGTAGCTTCTGACACAGTTCTGTGCCTATAATATTGGATATAGAAGTTCACACATTTGATGGTAAAAATTGCAGCTTGATGGGGTCCTTTGTGCCATTTGGCGGGTTCTTTTCTACAACTTCTGAGTTGAAAAATCCCGTTAGCTGTACGAATGCATCATCTTTAACACGGTGTGACACATGCAATGAAAAGTGTGAACAAGAAGTTGCTGATATTTTGAAGGTAGGTCCTGCAACTTCAGCATCTGGTTACTCAACGAGCTTGCCTTGGTTACAAAAGGTTAATGTGGAGACAGATATGGCAAAGGTGTGTGTTATCATCACCTAATCTTGTTTTCCCTTCTTCAATGCATGCAGAGACATTCACATGCTCACACACTTACTTGCAACATCTTGGGGGAAATTGCTGTACTGAACTGACCCACTAAAATAATTTAGAGGTACGGAATCATAATAAAGGCTACATCCCTACCATGCTGAAAAAAAACACATTTTTCTCCCATAAACACAACAAGGTCGCAGTACAGTGTTCTAACTTCTAAGTGTAGCCAACTATAAGATAGTAGAAAATTTTACTTTTTATACCAGAAAAACTCATACAACATATTGAGGACTAAACTGGGGGCTCTCTCATTATATAAATAACATGGCATTGTATTTTCTCATGTCATATACTTGTCTTTCTGTTAAAATTCTTGCATCAGTTTGTGACTGTATTTATTTAAGAACGAACTTCATCATCCAGTGCAGACTAATGAAGAAAACACAAGTATGAATGGGAAGATCTTCGGATTGCAGAGGAAATGGAGTGATATTTGTCAACGTCTTCATCAAAACCGACCATTACCTGAATTTGATATTTCTAAAACAAGGTTCCAAGTTCCCTCCCTTGAGGGGTTTCAATTTGGTCCTGGAAGTAGTAGCAAAGGTCCACCCCATAGTGAAATCCAATATTCCCAAAGTGCATTTCCATTCAAACAGATATTACCAGTTTCAGTACCTTTTGACACTGTTACAATCACTGATGAAGCAGATCACATGGCAAAAGTTTCTAAGACTGGTATGCATAGTACTTGGGTTTCTCCTTCCCCTAAGGCCAATTTGAGCCTACATGATCACACACCATCTTCATCCTTGACTCCTGTGACCACTGATTTGGGATTAGGAACAATATATAAATCAGCCACTCATGAACCAGACACCCCAAAACTGAGTGATCACAAGAAGCATCTTCACAACATGCCAGATTCCCTTTCAAGTGATTTTAATCCTATGAATGAGTGCACTTCACACCAAATTGCTAGATCTTCTTCATGCACGGGTCCAAATCTAGAAGGGCATTTTGAAACAGTAGATTTCAAGTCACTGTACCATCTTCTGACTGAAAAGGTTGGGTGGCAGGATGAGGCCATATATGCTATCAATCAGACTGTGTCACGGTGTAGATCTGGTGTTGGAAAGCGTAGTAGTGGCTCACATGTTAGAGCAGACACATGGCTTGCATTCCTTGGACCTGATAGAGTTGGGAAAAGAAAAGTTGCTGCAGCACTTGCTGAGATTCTATTTGGAAACAAACAAAGCCTAATTGCTGTGGATTTGAGCTCTCAAGACAAGTTTTACCCATCAAACTCGGTTTTTGAATTCCAAGATTCATATTGTCATGATGTGCTTATAAGGAAAACAGTTGTGGACTACATTGCTTGGGAATTGATTAAAAAGCCACACTCAGTTGTTTTTCTTGATAATGTAGACCAAGCAGATTTTCTTGTGCAGAATAGTTTGTTCCAAGCAATAAGAACAGGTAAATTCTCGTACTCGCACGGAAGGGAAATCAGCATCAACAATGCAATATTTATCGTAACCTCTTTGAGTTTGGAGGAAGATCCTAAGATGTTCCCAGAGGAAAGAGTCCTAGAAGCTAAAAGATGTCAAATGCAATTATCACTTGGACATTGCTCGCAGGATGCAAAAAGGAGTGGTTGCACTAATGTGAAGGTTGGTCAAAGAAAAGCCTCGAAAACAACAATCCTGAAGAAAAGAAAGGTAGTAGAAAATGGTGATTCTGAAGAGAGAGCATCATGCAAGACACTGAAGCAGGTGATGGAGTCATCATCATCAAGGTCCTATCTGGATCTTAACATTTCTCTGGAGGAGTTTGAAGAGGACAACAACAATTGCAGTGATTATGGAAGTGAGTCCTCCATAGTTGAAAAAAACTGGTTAAGTGACTTGTGTGATGAAGTTGATGAAAAAGTTGTTTTTAAGGCTTTCAATTTTGATTCTGTTGCTGAGGAAGTAATAAAAAGCATTGACATACAATTTCGAAAGACGTTTGGGTCAGAATTTATGCTGGAAATTGAGTATGAGGTGATGACACAGATTGTTGCAGCTGCATGGTTATGTGAGAAGAAAAAAGCATTGGATGATTGGGTTGAAGATGTTCTTGGGAGAAGCTTTGGTGAAGCTAAAAAAAAGTACCAGTTTGCAGCAGAATATGTGATGAAACTTGTTAACTGTGAAACAATTTTTTTGGAAGATGAATCTGGTGGAGTATGCCTTCCAGCTAGAATTAACTTGAACTGAATTTTTGGTCACTATGTATTTAGTAATTACATGTAAAATGTAGCTTCTAGGATATAGCATTTGGTAGTCACTAGCATTTTTCGGCTAATCATCCCACAATTTTTTCTTTTTGTGGTGATCGTTGTGATGCAATTCCTATGGTAAAAGAATTCATGTGTATCTTCACAAGGTTTTCTTTGTTAACCCCATTTTCTTTCTGCACTCATCTTTCTTTTTCTCTCATCCAAACCTAATAATAATATTTGCTGCAACTTTTATATAACATCACGTTTTATATAAGTATATTAGCATGTTAAAAATGAATTTAATCAGACAACCAAAAATAATATAATGCTCAAAATTTCAATTGTTTTTTAAGCTTACTTTTCATTATATTTATGATTATTTTTATTTTAATGAGTTTCATAGTAAAAGATCAATCAACTCAATAATAAACATTCATGTTTTCTGTCATTTGAAAGTTCAAAATTGTTTAAGCAAAACATTTTGAAAGAATATAAGATCCCAATAACAAATATAAGATCCAAATATATGACCGTTAAAATAGAGATATTCTATAAAAAATTTATTCGTAATTATTAAAATTTCCATCACTAACAATTATGCATATAAAAAATATTTAACTAAAACTTAGTATATATTTGTTTATTATTTAACGATTGGCATAAAATATCTCCACTAAAAATTAAAAAGAATAATAAAATATAAAATAGTTTAATAATTTATGGGGCGTATTGAAAAACTTTGATGAATTTCTAGGCCTGAATAAAAAGTTGATTGAACAATTTAAAATAGAAAACTTAGCATAAAGAATTGTGACAAATTATAAAATATTACTTCCAAAAATAAATATCCAATTTATCAAGACCAATAAAGTTAGAGAATTTTAATGAATAATAATACATATTATATTATATTTTAATATATTCATATAATTAAATTACTTCAGTAGAGATTATATATAATGACATTATTTTATTCTGAGGAATAATTATTTTCAACAAATGAGTATGAGTATACTATTATATCACAATAAAACATTTAATTTGTGAAAAAAGAATGATGTTTTTATTAATAGGCTTCACAATAAATCATAACTAAAAAGTTAGAAATTAATACATTTAAAAGTAATAATATACTTTTTATATAACTAGAAAAAGATAGTTCAACCATTAATTAATATAACCAAATTCAAAAGAGAGGTAACCCATCCACCACTCAACCCAAAACTCTAATGTGTACGCACTAAATAGGCTCAAGTTAAAAAGTTAATTTCTATTTACACCCTTTATGTAAATTATTTTCTTCTCATACTCCCATAATTTCTAACTGCACCCACATAATTTTCAAAACCTTTTGTATAGTTGATTTTGAGATTAGCTGTTTCAAAAGTGTTTTTAGAATGAGCTTTACGAAATTTTTGAAACAATTTCTGAAATAGAATTTTTAGAACAGGAATTTCTTGAATAACTTTTGTGATAATTCATGATATCTTTCCAAAAGAGTTTTTCAAAATGAATTATCCAGAACACAAGAAATGCCGTTCAGAATGAACTTCTAGATTTCAAAGTCCAGTAATTTTCTTAATGAGATTTCAGAATTGGGATAAAATAGGACAATATAACGTAAATAAATATGTAGAAATGTTTTTTTAGAAAAAATTAAAGATTATGTTAATTCAACTTCTGTTATTAAATAAAGTCCAGAGTCATTGAATTGATGAAATTTTCTTATGAATGTCAGCAATACAAATGATATATTACATCAAAAGGTTAAAAAAAGAGAGAGAATACTTTATAGAAGCTTAACATCGTGTTTGGAGAAATAGTAGAAAAAAGAAAGAGAATAATTTACATAACATTGTGTTTGAATAAATCATTTCTACAATTTGAGAGTAAACAAATGGCATGATATTTAAATTTACCATTGAATCCTATTTATTTTTAGAATATTTTTTAAATAGAATAATTAAAATATTCTACATTTCAATTTTCTTATTTGAATAAAATAATCTAATTTCACTCTAAATATATTTATTTTAAAATATAAAATTTTAAAATAAAACTTTATGAAAAAATATTAGTCAAATTTAAATATTCATATAATATTTAAAAATTTAATTTTAAATTTAATATTTCAAGATATGTATACAGAGAACGTGATTAATTGTGAAGCTTTAAGTTTTTTTAAGTAAATTTCAAATTTTATTATTTTATTTATTTAAAATACCTTCTAAAAATTTATCATTTTTATTTTTTTTTATTTAAACAATTCTTTTAATTCTAAAACCAATTTCAAATTTATCAAATAAATAAATTATTTGATCAAAACACACGATAAAAAGAAATATAAAAGGACTATCCCTCTCTCGTCTTCTCTTCTTTTGTTTCGGAATGCTTGTTTTTATTATTTTTCAATGTTGTGAACATGACCAACAAATGTGGGCACATTCTAAAAACCATGTTTCTAAATACATGAAAATAAAGTACTCTACAAGATAGATCATATGGTAAAATAAAGAACTCACATGAAATAATATTGTTGTAATATGTTATGATGTGGAACTTACAATTTCATAAATACTATTCAAACTTTTCCTTTTTAGGTTAATCTTAATGAATTTAGTATAAACAACAAATCATAACTTCTTTTAGTGCAAATATCTTAGTGTAGTAAAGGCCAAATAGACCATATCACAATTAAATCGGACTATAACTTTTGGCATAAGTGTTTATTCTAGTAGTTTTTCTTTTTTTTCTCTATAAAAGCATTAACTTTACAGAACTACAAAGGGAAAGTGGGGTAACCAAGATTTTCTCCAACCAGAGAGAATGGGCAAGTGGTCACACAATTTTACAGAAGTGAAGTGGTTCAAAATATCAACATTTATTTTTCTATTTTTTATATAACAAATAAACATAGAGACACTGACAGCATGTTGAATCCCTCCAAGGATATATCCTTAATTAGTTCTGAATCTGTGATCTTTGTTTCGGCCAAATTTGCAAGAATGTGTCATTAATTACACCCTGACAACTAGGCCATTCCTAAAAGTAATTAGCAAAATTAGCCTTTAGAGGACAAACTAGAAACATAGTGATATATGTTTTTGGGCCAATTCCCAAACTCCATCTTTAAATATTTTTGGAACCTTTTATCTCTAAAAAAATTAACTAATTAGTCTTTCGTACACATTAGTCCTTTATACACACAAAATCAACCTTTCTAAAAATGTTATGAATACAGTACCTTTTAATTTGATATTACAACTTAAAGGATCATTTTTATTTGTAGCACGCACCCAAATGCTTTAAGGTTTATTTCATAATTTTTAAGAACTAAACTAATTTTCAAGGTTTAGAGTAACTGTTCTTCTTCAGTGATAGCTTACACAAGTTCCTTAAAGTTTTTTACATTATAACCACGAAAGGTAAAGTAAACCCTTTTCATGCTTTTTCATAACCATGAAATGAAAAAAGATGAAAGGAGGTATGAAAAGAAAAAAAGAAAAAAAGAAAAGAAAGAGCATTAGTTTCACCTTTTAGTGTATTTTTAAAAGAGGGGTGGAAAGAAGAGGAAAATCAGCAGAGTAATAAAATGACAAAAGATACTTCTTTTTGCATATTTTTAAAATTTTATTATTATTATTTTTGTTTTCCATTGAATTAAGAGGAAAAGGTCAACTTTTTTTCTTATCATGCAATCTAAGAATTATCTCCCTCTCCTGATTCTGCTTTCTCTCCTTCATTCATTTGGATTCTCTTACTGAATAAAACCTAACAAAACACACACTTGGTATCCCAACCTTCAGCACTTTGTGTGGTTGAAAAAAAAGTGACATTGCTGTAACGTGATTTGTGGCAGATGCAGACATGAAGTACCATGTTAGTTATAACGTCATCTCACAACCTGTCTTTGTACTGTTAAAACGACAACGTCAAAAAAGGCTTGGGACTATTTATGAATGCCTCTCCATTGTTATTTTGCTTTTGAACTATGCTAACATTCTGAACACACCCAATTGGAAAAAACAGTTCCTTTACAGTTTCATCGTTCAAGTCTCGGACTTTAGTGCAAGATCTGCTTTATACAGTAAAATTCTCACTAATAGACTGATAGTACTGGTTGAAACGGTTGAAAAATATCATATACATTAACTACTAATTATTCAATTACCAATTATTATTCTGTACTTTCCTCTTTAAAATCCATTCAATACTCAGAACCAAATCATTAGATAGTTTTAAGTGTGTGCAAATTATAGTTGGGTGAAGGTGAAGCTGAAGCATCATGGGAGGATTTACTCTGACGTATATAACACAAAACGCTTATTGAAGTATATTAATTGATCAGGGTGTTGAGAAACAGATTCATTTCTAACATAGCATGCTTTTCAAAGTAAGTGCTTTTCTAGCATGTATGGTTTATGAAAGCTTATACGTGTTACCTAACAATTGATCTGAGTAGGTAACACATATATGTTCTTAGTTACATAGGAAATATTGTAGGGTGAAATAGGTCAATTTGGTAGCATCAAAACTTCACTTGGACTTGGTCCAAGAATCTTGGTGGAGCTTGGGATCAGTCTGATAGTACACAATGTCCCCAGTGTCGCTAACGAAGTGATCCTGACTTATGCTTTGTAGCAAGTACCTCAATAGATGAAATGGCAATGGCCCTGATTTCTGAGGCTCACGATAATACTTTCCAAGCACTGATTTTGCTGATTTAGTCTGTGGTGGAAAAACAACACAAAAAAAGGGCATATCAGAACCATAGAAGGAGAAAAAGGAAAATATCATTCAGATTGTTTAACTTCTGATCTATGGAGAAAGAAGAGAATACCGCTTCCACCAAATGGTAATGTGGAATTTGAGGGAAAAGGTGATGAATAACATGTGTGCCAATGTCATGGTGAACGTTGTTAATCCAACCATAGTCACGATCTACTGTTGTAAGACCACCCCTTAGATAACTCCATTCCTGTGAAATTAATTACACAGACAGAGTAACATGATTCATTAGATGATTTATATGTACTCCAAAAAGGGTTCAGCATGTGACAAATTGGACCAAAGTGGGTGAAAATAGTGGAATTTGACTTCAAAGAAAGGTGGTCATGGATCTAATAAATTGAAAGCTAGTTACTTTTGTAATTGTCTTGAAATTTAAAGAGATAAATGATGTTTAAGTATGATACCTGGCCACGGTACCAAGGTAGTTTCTGCGTGTAACCATGATGGTGCAAGTAGGTGACGAAATCCAGCCACATGACGAAGATCTACACAAGTTGAAATAAGTAAATAGATGGAAATGTGATAACCAATTAATTGTGAAGAGTGTGACAGAGATAGATTACCAAATAGGGTACCCCATAGAGCTTGAGCATGAAAATTGGACCAATTGTTAGGGAAAGATAGAGAAGCAAAGAAAGCACGATGGTCCAACACAGGGTTGAGGTTACCACGCCTTTCCTCTCACCAGGGGAGAACAAGTTGCTGTAAGGGTTGAAATGAGAACCTTCTTTCCCTGGGCTTCTGTTCCACTGAAATACGGTTCATATCAGAACCAGAGTGAGAGAGATGTCAAAGCTAAACAATAAAGAAATGGAGAATTCAGAGTTTAATTAAGGTAAGATTAGTGTATTAGATATTAGGAATAAAATAATGGTGTGATTCTGGAAAAAAAGGGTCTCACCAAATAAAAGGGATATGCAAAGATTGGAAAAGGAAAAGAGTATCTCAGCGTTCTTGTCATGTTGTCTAGATTCTTGTAAACCTTCTCCGTTAACTGAGGTAAAAGTCAAAAACACACAACAATCATCAACACCCTCATGAACTTCATTCACATACCTAGATTTTTCCTCTTCTTCTTCTTCTTCTATTGGACCAACAAATCTGAGAAAACAAAAGAGAAACTCTTACCGGAACCCAGGATTCATCGTTCTCGACATGGCCATGGTTTTGGTGGTGAGTCCGGTGGCTGATTCTCCTGCAGAATCCATGAGTTGTGAAATGGTTAGGTTGTCAAATCAGACCAAAGATTTAGAAATCGAAGGACAATGTGAACAAGAAAAGTTGCTAAAAGGAACCAACCGACCATCCATTGTATGGTACAAGGATTAAGGAGTGCAAGATGTGGCCCACAACGCTGTTCAACTTGGAACTGTTTGAAAAACTTCCATGCCCACTGTTCATCAACAAATTAGAACTCAAACATAAGCAAAACTGAGAAAAAGGCACAACATAATGAATTTTTATTGAGATAGATAGATACCAATCATGTCCAAGAACAAACAGAGCCCAAAACATTGTGCCTTGTGCAGGCCAATAGAGTGGCCAGAAGAACCAGCTATTGAAGCCAATTGCTGCAGCTACCAATGCTGCGACCACTAACACATCCCTGAGAACATAACTCAGAGATCTCAGTGTGCTTTTCTCCCAGCAATGCTTGGGAATCGCTGCTCTGATATCTGCAATCTTAAAGGGTGGTGGAGCACCTGGATCAAAATAACTTTGATCTTCCCTTGCCCCATTACCAAAATGTTGCAGGGTTTGTGCTTGAACCATTTTTTTTTTTTCTCGATGTTTCTCTCTGTGTTACAATGTTGCTCTGGAGAGGGATCATTTATATACGCGTATATCTGTGTGTGACCCCATGTGTGATGCTGAGACAATTAATTCATCAAGCTCAATACTCATTATATCTGTATAATAAAGTAACTGTAATAAATAATAGTAATAATATTAATTATAACAGCAGATTAAATTTATTAATTCATTTAGTTTTGTACCCTTTATTTGTGTTGCTTTCGTTGCTATGTATGTGTGAGAATGAAAACCTTCTCTCAGAGTTTCTGATACACGTCATCCCAGTGTTTTGGTTTTATCAGGCTAGTGGGTCTAACCACAAAGGATTTTATCATACCCTGTATAGAAACATGCAAAATAAGGAGAAAATGTTTATTATGGCTAAAATTTAAGATATATTTATTTATTCTTTATTTAACCGTCATGATTTTAAATATACCAAATTACGCAAAAACAATTCTAGGAAATACTAACATTCATGTTATTCTTTCATATCATTATAATTTTAAATCATACATTCACAATAATTAATCTCTTCTAAAGGGATTTGGAATTACTATGCCTTTTTTTTTTAGTTATTATACTATTTTTTTTTTAGTTTTTTATTTTTTGCGTTATTAAGTTTTCTGTGAATGTGGTGATGTAAGTAAAGTTCATTCTCTCCGTAAGTATGTGCATGTTACCTTTTCCCCCTTCCCTTATTTTTATAATACTTTTTGCAACTTTACCTACTTTCAGCTTATTTTTAATACGTCTTTTGAACATGTAAAATGAATGAACTATGGATCTATATATTTTTTAATATCACAATAAATGATCACATGCATATATATTCCAAATTCAGTTTAGTTTTATTTGACTTCTGAGCAAGTTCTTTCAAACTGTTTAAGTCATATTATTCTATAACGGGCTCATAAAAGTTCATTCAACAAGATGTAAAGTTTATATATTTTTATTTATTGTAATATGATATAATGCTCTTAAGCCTTTCTCTCCAACATAAAATAACATGATTAATTTTTTATCAAGTAAAAGAAATGGTTTTTATTTTGAAAACTAATTAAATCTTGACCTAGTTTACATATCAAAAATAATACTATGATTCCTATTTTTGTATTTTCATATTTTATTTTTAAAGTAATATAGTATAGACCATTGATTAATGTAATAATATTGTCTTTTTATTTGAATGAATCAATAGTCCACACAAACACATCAGAAAATAAAAGATGGAAATAAAAAAAAATGAAAATTATAGTATATTTTTCTTTATATATATATATATATATATATATATATATATATATATATATTTATATATTATATAACCTTACTGTCTATAGTAAGACAAAACAGGAAGGACATAAATTTGCTAATTATATAGAAACGTGGAAAGCAAAAAAGGAAAAGTTGATTTAAATAATTAGGAGTTTTAGAGATATATCGTCTTTGTTTAACCGTGATGATTTCAAATTTATCAAATGAAAGAGAGAAACTTTTCAAGAAAGCATATCACCAAGTTACATCATTCCTTATCATTATTTTAATTAAGGTTTGATGGCTCATTTTATCACGAAACTAGCATCATTTCGTAAATCCTATTATCTATTTTTTTTAGACATATTTTATTATTATATATTTCTTTTAAATGTACATATTTTAAATGTGTTAATAAAACGACCTCGTTTTATCACCTTTCCTTGAAAAACAACGTCGTTTAGGTATTAATATAATAATAAAGTTTGTAAAAATCGAAAAACATAATAGTACAACGTGCGTGAAAAGAAATAGAATAATAAAATGTCTAAAAAATTGGAATTTATTGATAAATGGGTTAATAAAACACGTGCTAACTATTAACTTAAGCGATGGCTAAACCAACTACCAAAATTATCAATGTATTATAATAGGATGTTCTAAGATTATTTGTGCAACTTAATAACATTTCACGTGTAATAAAAAATTGAAATTTGAAACATCACAATCCATGAATTCATAGCACATTTTTCTAACTAATGTTTTCTTTTGACTTGAGATTAGAAATTTGTAAACGAATTAATAATGATTTGATAGTCGATGTCATAATAAATTTATTGAACTTTATTTAAATAAATTTTCTTATCATATTAAAAAATGGATTTAAGTTTAATTTATTTTTATAAAATTAACTTGTAAAATAAAAATCTAAGTTTAAAAAAATGATTAAATTCAGCCTTAAACAAACAACTTTTTCATTTAATTCAAACATATGTGTGAAGTTGTATAAACCCCAATGAATTACTACAATTAATTTTTTATTGCTTTTCGAGAAGTGTTTTCAAAAATTGTTCAAACACGTATAATTAATTTGTGAACTGAAGTGACCCCAAAATGACATTGTCATACAAGTGTCATAAATAATATAAACTTAGATCCCTATTTGCTGTATTCATGTATTAAAAAATCAAACCTACCATAGTCTACCACCTTTAATGCTTATTATTAAAAGTTTTTAAGACATTTCTAATATTTGTTTAGGTTTAAATATGTTTTTCCAAATTAAAGTAAACAAGTTTTTGGCTTTGATCGTTATAAAAGAAATATTTAGTATTTTTTAAATATTAAGTACGGTTGATTTTTTACTTTTTGGTTTCATACGATAGACGTAAGACCCGACCTATTTAACTTAAAACAAAATGTTGATTTAAGGTAAATGGGGAAGCAAAAGTGTCTTTTAGAAATATTTACAAATAGATTTAAAATAATTTATTATTTATTCATTCTATATTTCTAAATATTTTTCTTTTTTTTTTAAGATTATTAATTGATCAATTATCTTGTTTACTATCAAATTATATTAAGAGTTACATATATTTTCAGTCTTTAAATTTAGACATAAAATTAAAATTTCTTCATGTCCCGAATTTTAAAATATTTTGGTTAAAAATTTAAAAATAAATGGATATAGTCATTTTAACCAATAACATTAACTTTTTTTAAGTGTTAAATGATGTTTTAATATGATATTTGAATTGTTTATACGATTTGACATGTTTCAGGTCAAATGTCAATCTAAAACATTGTTTAATACGTAAAATAAAAAGTTAACGTCACTAGATTTAAAGGACTATGATAATTTATTTTAAAATTTAAGACCAAAATATATCAAAATTTAAAATATGTGCGAATTTCAATTTTGTACCAAAATATTATAATTAAAAAACATATTTAACCTTTATATTAATAAAGGGATAAGAAGGAGTAGGCCAAAATGCATTAATTAAATGTTGATATGGTAAGTTTATGTTTCCTTTTATAATTGATTAATTTTATTTCTTTTTCTCCCTTTTTAGTCTATGGGAGTTTTTAGTCCATCTTTTGAATCAAACGAGAAATGAATGTAGTAATTATATGAATAAGTAGAGATATTGATATATAGGTTAAAAGACTTGGAGATCCTATTAGTTTTATTTTGGAAGTTTTGGACAATGGATTTGTTTTCTTGTGGGACAAGTTATTTGAGGTTAAATACTAAAGATTGTGTTTGAAATGCATTATTTATTCATTTCAATAATTTTGTTTGCTATACTTTTTTAACTTTTTATTTATCTTGTTTGAGCACCAAATGTTACTTAAGTGACACTCTAGCACCATATTGATGCTTAAGCAAAAATACTTTATCATAAAGTATTTTACTTGAATTAATATCATTACTATTGTGGTGATGATATTAAGTATATAAACTCATTAAAATAATAATTTTACTTATAATATTCTTACAAACATAAATTATAAATAAAATATAATTCATTATCATTACACTCTTAGAATTAAAAATTTAACTAACTACAATTGTGATTATATATATTTTTAAAGTTATGATTGTTTAACAAATACATGGTTATGGTATGTAGCTAAACTTTTCACGCCAAAAAGCATGAAGCAACGAGAAATATAAATTAAAAAAAAAAAGTTAAATATGTTTTTGATCCTTCAACTTTTAGTGAAAATTAGAATTAGTTTCTCTCTAAAACTTATAGCTCAATTTAGTCCCTTAACTTTAAAACTGTGTGAATTGTGTGAATTTAGTCTTTTCCACCAAAATTTGTTAAATTTATTTAACGTTTCAAATATATTTCATGATAACATTTGAGTTGTTTACATCGTTTGACACTTTTTTTTTCCAATGTGAGTTAAAAAACAATCATAAAACACATTTGAAATGTTAAATAAACTTAACAAGATTTGGTTATAAAAACTAAATTTACACAGTTATAAAATTCATGGACTAAATTGGACTAAAGTTTTAGAGATAGACTAATTTCAATTTTCAGGATAAAAACATATTTATCAAAAAAAAAAAAAATAGCGACTTAACTAGAAGAGTATAAATTTAAATAATGTGCGATGAAATTGGAAAAACATGGTAGTAGAAGGATGAAATTTTGGTGCGTGAAACAAATGATAAAGAAGTTGTTGTCGTGCAAGGTGCAACAATTCATCTACTTTATATATCTATTCCTCCATTAATAGATTTTACTTAATAGGGTATTGGCTACTTGGATTAAAAAAACCTTTCTATTATCTAGCCTTTTGCAACTAAGTATATTTTTTTAAACCACTTCATTGACTTCTAGTTATCATAATATTTATCATCATTGTTACTATTCAAAATCAACTTCAATGTAACCATATTTATTGAAATTGAATATACTTGAGCCCAAATTACTTTTATGAATATTTTAGTCAAATTTATGTGTAAAAATTAATACTCATAAATTTTGTTAAAATTATTACTTAGTAATTAAGAAAAATTATTTTAAATACACAGGTCAGTGCTTTATAATATATCTATATATAATTGAGAATGTACAAATACATTAAAGCAATAATCTTAGTGACAAAAAAACAAAAAAAAATAGTTAATATTTTTAACTATGCATAATTTATTATGCACATAACAGTTGACTCTTCGTCAACAGATAAAAGTTACTTTATTTTATCTTCAAAATAAATTATTCACTTTATAAATATTACTTTTAATTATCATTTAAAAATATATCTATTATACAAGGACATCACGCTTTCCTAGATATTAGTGTGAACATTTTTTAGAAATTAGTAGTGAAAAACAGCTAAACACGTGATGTTTAGAATAACGGGGGAATCAATTTATAAAAAATCCTTTTTTCTTGTCTAAACACGTTCTACGAAAAATATTTTTTACATAAATAATTGTTCGCATATGAGTTTATATATAGATTACTGTTATTGAATTATTCATTATATTCGTTAGTCTTCTACAACTTATAATATATTTTTTTATGTCAATTTAAAGTTTACCTAACTTCAGTTTTTTGTTTGTTTTTCTTTACAATTTGATATTAGTTTTCTGTTTTTATAGATTTGCATTACGTGACATAAATATTTATTTTACATAATTAAAATTATGAAATAGGTATGTATTTGTTCTACACGTATTAGAAGAGAGAAAAATTTATAACAATAACGTCACTTGTGATTTAAAATCTACTGTTTGAAATTATATATCTCATACAACTACTTACATTAACTTTTACACGTCTCTTTGATACTTTTCTCTTTCCGTTTTTATGTTGTCTTCTTCTTTTTGTATGTATTTTTTTGTTTTGTTTTTGTTTTCTTCTCTTTTTAATAAATTCCCATTAGAATAAAAGAGATGGTTGAAACAAAGTGACAAACAACTCAGCATAATAAATAGTATAATGCAAAAGAAATAAAAAATGAATGGAGACATATTAAAAGAAAAACAGAAAACAACGTAGATAAAGACAAAGAAGATCTTAGTTTCACACAAAAACGCGAATTGAACACGTGATTATTTTCATTAGGTCATCACTCTTCCATAATTTTTTATGACTTTGTATGTCTCCTTTAAATGTGTTCATATAGACTATTAATTTTCTTCCCTCTCACAATAATCATGTTTATCTTACAAAAACAATACAATTATATTTTATGAAGGAATCAATAATATATATATATATATATATATATATATAATAAAAAATTGTATTTAAGTTGATTGATAACAAATGTTCTAACTCGACCAAAGTCTGTCCTGCAACCATTGTTAGAATCAAACATCATGTTCCTGAGGTATTGTCCGTTTTGGAGCGTGAAGCTCCATCCAGTGGCGAATCTTCAACCAATACGTTGGGTATGCCATGATTTTGGTTGAATTAATCTTTTGGTCCATTTTTTCGTTCAAAAATGTCAAGTTGGTCCTCTAATTTTTTTAGTCTCAAATTGGTCCAATTTTTTAAAAATTGATGTAATTTGATCATTTTCGTTAAATTTATTGAAGCAAAGCAAAAAAATTTCACCAAAATTGACAATAGAATTATGTCAATTACATAAAAAAAACCATCATTATTCACAACTTCAATTTTTATGGAAAAACCTTGATGCAATTCAATAAATTTAACAAAAATAAGACTAAATTGTATCACTTTTTCAAAGATCGTAAACAAATGAAACTAAAAAAAAAATTAGAAGACCAACTTGATATTTTTGAACTAAAATAAAAACCAAAAGAGTAATCCTAAATCTTTTATATAAACTAGTAAAACCATTGCATTTATTTTTTCATGATAATAAAAAATAATAAAATTACTATTATTATTATTATAAAATTAAATATAAATAATTTTAATAATTTTACTATAATTAATTTTCATTTATATCGATTAAGTTTAAAAAAAATAATTAAATAAAAAGATAGTTAAATTAAACAAATGATCACTTAAAAAATATTAAGAAAATAATTATTTTTATTTAAAAAATATTCAAAAGGTCGAATTGAAAAATAAATGTGAAATAAAAAAATTTCTTATGTATTGATATATAATTTTTTTTAGTTATCAAATATATAAAATATATTAAAAATATTAATTTTAAAAAAATATATATTTAAAATTATATAATAAATTATGTAAGTATAAAAAAAATTGGGGGAGCCATGACCCCCCTTTGTCATAACATAGGTCCGCTAATGGCTCCATCACGGTTTTATCTTTAAAAAGCACTTAGAGAATAGATGGATGAAGGAGTATTTAAACTGCATTTGACCTCGACTTCCAAGTGATGTGAGACTTGATGGGTGTACCAAAACAACAAAAATTGTAGCAAATTAATTAGTTGAAATTGTCTGGTTAAGAAATTAATTGCTTATAACTAAGGTGGTTAAAATCCCTATTGTTGTGTAATTACTTAGTTAAAATCACTAATGTTGTGTCTATCGTTTTATTAAGAGGATTACTTTAGAAACACAATTAAAGTATACCATACATAACTTATATTGTCACACCAAAAACATGAATATGATCACCATTAATCTACGTTGGAACCACCTATTTTTTAAAACTAAAACACTTTGATTTGTTGAATGTAATTAATTATAATTCATGCAATTTGTATGCTAACACTATAACTCTTTTTTTTAAATCTTTACATATTTAATTTGATTCTAATTATATATACTTTAATCCTAATATATGCTGGTTTAACTAATATATTGTCCTTACTTAGGTTTAGGTTCAACACTTTGGGAGTGGTCCCTTGAAAGGGAAACCTTGGTTTTGAAGAAGTCTTTGCATTTATTGCAAGATCTACTTGTGTATTTAATAAAAAGAAGTGTAAAAAGTCCATGCATTTATATTTTTATTCACACATAACAATATATATATATATATATATATATATATATATATATATATATATATATATATATATATATATATATATATATATATATAATACCAAATTGGAAGAGTCTATGTCATATAAAAGAATTGGTGGTTGTTATTTAAATGAGCAAATTGAAACCTACCTACTTAATGCTTGTATATAGTTAAGGAATGAAACTTGGCCACGAAAAACCTTAAATCATGCATGCATTTAAGTTTTCATGCTTTGGTAAATGAACAATGTGTGCCTCGTGCGTGTCTTACGTTTCTCCGTCAACTATGCAATAGTTGCAACAAAAAATATTTATCTAAAAATATATTTTATTTTATAATTTATTTTTTGAAAACATTAATGAGAGTTGTTGAGAGTTTTTATTTCATAGCTTTAAGAGAATGAGTATAGAGAGTACAAGAAATAGCAGATTCTTTTAAGTTCCTTTGTCCAACTTTGTAATTAGTTTTTCTTTTCTTGGCAAAAGTAAATTAAGATTTAAATAAAAAGTTATTTGCTTCACTTACCAAATATGATCCATAATTTTTTCAACTTTTGTCACCTACAGGATGACCTCGAGAGTGGGGCACTCCAAAACTTTTAAGAAGAATATATAATTTCATCGATAATAATAATATAATACCAAAACCTTTATTAGAATATTATATAAATGATTAAGGTTTAACATACTTTTAGTTTCTTAAAATAGGATAATCTTCTATAACATCTCAATTTTTGCAACTTAAAAACTAAAAAAATAGAATGTTTCATCATCGTGCTAAAAATAAATAGTGTATAAAATATATTAATACAGTCTTACAAAAAATAAGACTATAAAAATATATCATTTATACACTTAAACTAAATTAATAAGCTATATACATAAATTGACCACTAAAGCTCCCATTAAAACATTCCATCAATCTAAAAGATGACTCCTCATCTTCTAGATGTGTCTCAAAATTTGTAACTAATTTTTTTCCACCGAATAGGTGATCATCGAAAAGAAAGACAAACAACACAAGACATAAATATAGAAGAAGGGTAAGTTAATTTGCAAAAGAGATATATATATATATATATATATATATATATATATATATATATATATATATTTAAATTATGCCAAATGCTTACAAACATAGTATAAAACATAAATGTGATCTATAATCACACAAGCAGTTGACATAAACTCAATTATTCAGATAAGTGTACTTGACATCGAACTCACTGGTGGTGTGCACCTGTAACGGTTCCCAAACTCTGTAGAGTTTGGTCTCAAGGTGTTATCACCCAACCACTCACAAGGTAAATTCCCTTTGTGCCTAAGACTTGATCAAATCTAGTGACTAGGACCTCCTTCATCTCTTCATGACATAACTTACTTTACTCTACTTGAGTGTGAGCATTTATTAGAGAAAGGATACCATCATATTGAATTCTTATGTCAATGCATACACTAATTACCTCCACATAAAATTCTTCCTTGAAATTATAGAAATCACATCACATTCTATGCTTACATATATATATATATATATATATATATATATATATATATATATATATATATATTGCATTCAAGAACCTTTACCGATGCCATGCACATATCAAACACAAATTTATCACAACTATCAATATAAATTGATCTTAAGTAATGAAACATCAAGCATTTTTAAACAAGTAGAATTAAACCTCAATTCCATGGTTTCACACATCACATATCACTGCACAACTCAGGTAGAACAATAAATCACAGTACAATCATACAATTTATAATTCAAACATACTTGTAACTTAGAAACAATGTAATTAGCTTTCATTACCTGTTATTCGGCTTAAATAGTTCTATAAACGCCAAACACTTATAACACCATAGGATGCTCTATCTACGCATAGAAACATCACAAGAATGATCAAGACATATTGTTATATCACTAATCAGTAGAGACTTATACTAGGGATGACAAACAAATCCACGCCCACGGGTATTTGCGGCATGTAGTTAATACCCGCAGGTATTTATTACTCGCGGGTTGCAAGTATTTGTTAGGAATCCAAGTGTGATTCTAAGTCCCACATTGGCTAGAAATGAGAAAGTGGAGCACTATATAAGAATAAAGACCCATAAACCCATTGCCTTAAGGTTTTGGGTTGAGAGTGGTGTTAATGCCTTATGTGGTTGGGCTCAGGTCTCATTGGTGTGTTGTATCTCCCCAATGAAACCCCCTCTTTAAAAAAGTAAAAATTAATTTATATTTTATTAAGTTAAATTTAATTAAAATTAAAATTAAAATTATATTTTATTTGGTTAAATTCAATTAACATTAATATTTATTTTATTTTATATATTTTTTTTTATAATTTTATTCAAAAATTTTATAAAATATAAATCTTTTTTAAATATTCGTGGGTATGTGGATATCCACGGTACCCACGAGTTTTTATAAAAATCCGCATGTATTTTTTAAACGAGTACCTGGTGGGTAAACAGGTTATGGGTAGACAATATCTGTGCCCGACCCGAACCGTTGTCATCCCTAATTCATATTGATGATTAAAAAGATGTATGCAAGCAAAACATAACTAACATGCAACAGGAAACATAAATAGACCAAAAGGAGGGTAGAAACTCAATTTACTTAAACAGAGAAACTGATTGGTCTATATTGAAGAGCTCATCGAGAGGATAAATCTTATGGTCTCGGTTCTTCAATCAAACGATAAGAGAGATAGAACTCATAAAGAGAAGTCTAAGAACTCCAGAAAAAGAGAAAAAATGGCTTCTATAGAGAGAATGTGTGTTTTAAAATAATGAAACTCTTTTATAATGATTATATTTATGCTAAAACTTTCTAATATTAAAAACTAATCGAGTCTCACTATTTTTTAAACAACTACTACATTTAAAAATACTATTTTCTAGGATTTTACACCTTCTTCAAACGACTAAGATGAAAAAAATAAAAGATAAAAAATAAACATTGATGTATTTCACTTTTAGTATAAAAAAAACAAATTACAATTTTAATACAAAAACTTCAATTTTATAATGATTGTTTGAAGTTCAAACTTTGAACTTCATTGATGGTTAAAGTAATTAAATTTAATGGTTAAGGTATCGAACCAAATTTTGATAGGTAACTGTAGCGTTTGTTTATTAAAGAAAAAATTAGGCTTAAATATCTTTTTGGTCCTCATTTTCGTAGTGTTTGTTGCAGATTGTCCTCATTTTGACAGAATGTTTAAAATGGTCATCATTTTTACCCAATGTTTAAAATGGTCCTCATTTTCGCAATTCGTGTTTTATTTGGTCCTTTTCTGTAATGCCGTTTAAATCATTAACGGAGCATTATACAGGTGGCACGGTTTGTATTAGGGTATGTTACGTGTACTGTACATATGGCTAATTAACGTTAATTTTTAATTTAGGAGAAATTTTGCAATTAGGGAAATTTCTTCATCTTCTTCTTTTTTGAGCTCGAATTTGCAGAGGAATCAGCTAATACTTGCCATTTCATCATTGGATTGCAGTTACACTCTTCATTTCAATTTTCCAGTTAATCATCATCAACGAGGTAAGTTGGTGTAGGGTTTTCTGGGTTGTGTTTGCACGTGGGTCTACGAAGAAATATATCAATCCATCATCTTTCCAGTCAATGGTGAAGTCTTATGGGAAAGAACTCCCTACCCTGACGTCTATCCACCACATAAGAGAATCTTACCAGGAAGACCCAAAAAAAAAAAGGGTTTGAAGAGTGCGAATTGAGTAAGGATAACACACAAATCAACAAAGGAGGTCATAGAAAAAAATGTAGCATAAGCCGTCAGATTGGACATAACAGGAACAATTGCCCAGATAAGCATGTGGATAAGCAGACTGCAACACCTACTGAGACTACAACACCTGCTGAGACTGCACCAGATGCCCAAACTGCTGAGAATGCACCAACTGTTGAAACTGCCGAGAATGCACCAACTGCTGAAACTCAAACAACTCAACCACCAAGGAATGAAGTGGAGAGTCAAGCAGCACCACTACCAACACCAGAAGAACCATCTCAGCAGTTTATGATGAAATTACAGATTAGGAGGAGGCCATGATAGCAGCTACAAACGTCTTAGTTATTTTTTGGAATTTCTGATGTAGAATTCATTAT
>Ga0214545_1001639_pt1 | contig 42238 bp, 18 predicted proteins | sample CNSS4metaG_FD_160064 | JGI IMG/M metagenome (GOLD analysis project Ga0214545, IMG submission 160064) | Root nodule microbial communities from cowpea collected in UCLA plant growth center, Los Angeles, California, USA - CNSS4 | ecosystem: Host-associated > Plants > Roots > Nodule | place: USA... | reverse complement strand
TAAGTTTTTGCTTATGTTTAAAGAGTGTCAAGGTACCTCAAGGATACTCTTCAAATATTCAGAGTTTAGTGTCCATGCAAGACTTGAAGCTTGTTGGCCTAAAGTCTCACGATTGCCACATCTTAATTAAACAATTGTTACCTGTAGCTTTTCGTGGAATTTTACCCAAAAATGTTAACTTATGAATATAATCTATCATTTTAATGCATAACAATAAATTTATTTTCTTCTTAGACATCATTGGCAATTACTTGTGGTTTCCCTAAGGGAGAACCTTACTGTGTGGTTTTGCTCTTTGCACCGCCCTCCCCCCAACCATCTTAGACAAGTGATAGATTGGTAAGAAACCTAATCTCAATCTTATGAAAATGACATGTTATGTAAAAGTATCCTAACTTATTCCCTTTATCATAGTTCAATTATTGGACATAACATGTTGTCAGGGAGATCAACGACTAAGGCAAAATGTCTTGCATGGTGTTCCCTCCAGGTTTGATATTTTTATCCATATATTTATAATTGTTTGATTTGATTTTCTTCATTAATTGATTTTAATGTTGTTGATATAATGTAGTGTAATAGACAAACCGGCTCATATGAGTGCAGTTACTATATAATGCAAAGGATGACAACAATTGTGCGTGCTCGTATTACAACTAATTGGGACACGGTAATATATTTTTGAATTAAAACAATTACTTTGCAATATTCTAAAGTTTGGAATACTAAAGTTGTCTTTCTATATACTAACTTAATGTCTTATTTTGCAGACATTCAAGAGTCCTTTGCCAATTCCCGCGAACTCCATAAAGTTTGGTAGGATAGCATGTGCAAAATTCATAATTCAAATGTACAATAGTATTGATTAGGATATATGTATTTCGATTGTGTACATTTCAATTATCTTTTAAATGTTTTTGGATTATGGATGTTTGAGAAAATATTTTGTTATGGTTGTGCTGCTGTCTGAAAAATATATGCAGGTCTGAAAAATATATGAATGTGGGAATATATATAAAACAGAAAATTTATTTAAAAAAAAAGCAGCGGAATATGCCTCGGTTCTTACCAAGACCGAGGCAAAAAACTCACATATGGCCTCGGTTCTAACCATAACCGAGGCCAAAAGGTCTGCGAAAATTTGAATTAAAAAAAAAATATTTTTCACCTATGGCCTCGGTCCTATCTGAACCGAGGCAGAAAACTGTGTATATGGCACCGGTTTTAAAACAACCGAGGCATAAAACTAGGTATATGGCTTCGGGTGATAACCGAGGCCAAAAGGTGTACCTTTTGGCCTCGCCCCAATATGCCTCGGTTCCATACCCGAGGCAAAATGTGGAAAATAACTGGGACAGAAAGCCCTTACTGCATTGGTGTCTCCTTTCTTTCTCACTTTCTCACTTTCTTACTTTCTTACGTAACTCACCTTCACTCTTTCTACATTTCTTCCATGTATTTATAGGTTAGGATAAGATTCCTTTCATTAATGAAAGGTAATCCAAAACTTTCCAAAGTAATCCATGTAATACATGTGGATAATGTAATCTTAGGTCATCTTTCTTTCATCATCCATTTCTTTCATCCATTTACAAGCCATGCATGTGCCAACTTGCCAAGTAATGAATGGATGCATTAAATGTAAGGTTACCACTTCTAATTATTCTTATCTTCCATGTATTTAGATAAAACTCCTTTAAATCTCCTTATCTTCTTTCTTTTCTTTCTTTTTCTTTTTCTTTTCCTTTTTTTTAATTTTTTTTATTCTTATCTTCTCTCCTTATCTCCTTATCTCCTTATCTCCTTATCTCTTTAGAAGATTTTCTTTAATACACACCTATTTAATAATATTTTAATTAATATTTTTTTTAATATATATATAAATACATATTTTATTAGTTTTGTTTTCTTTTTATTGTTATTTTTAATAAGTAAAAACTACAACATGATAAAATATATTTTTAATGTTTAAACTACATCATACTAAAATACAAAATATTAGTAAAAATAGAATATTTTCTAAGTGTTTTATTTAAAATAAATAATACAGTTTATTAAAAATATGGATGTTACAAAAAACGCCAACTGATAGTTAATCACATACCAGCAAGTTTTCAAATAGCTGATATTTTCACCAAACCTGTTTCTGGGTCTTCTTTCTCCCTATTTCGTAGTAAACTTCGGGTTCTCTTGGTACACTCTCCACCCTCAGTTTAAGAGGGGCATGTTAGCATAGTTAGGTTCTGTTAGTGGTTACTCTAACTACTATATTTCGGTTAGTCAGTTTCCCTTTCTGTTGTGCCTCTGCAGGTCTCTATATAACCTTGCATGCATACCCTTTGTATGTAACCTTTTCATAATCATAATAAAAGCTTCTTTTTCTCTCTCCTCTAAAACTCTACACTCGGTCCACTTTGCCTCTGTCACGGGACAATTGATGCCACATGCAACACTAGTGACAGGAACTTGTTGTCAAAGTAAAAAATTCCAACATCTAGCTTGAGAGATATAGGAGTATTAAATGTGTGAAGAGAAAGAAAGATAAGAAGAAAAGTTTCAGAAGAGAAGGTAGAGGAGAAGGGAGTGGAAGCCATGGTTGAAAAGTTTCACTAGACATATATTGGACAGTGTGAGCAGCAGCCTGTTGTCCCTTACAACACCAATTAAATTTTAGTCAATTTACATAAAATATTAACAATATTTTCAATGTTAAAATCTTAAAAGTAGTAAGTTGATAAATTTTATTTTTTATATAATGTTTAGCTTTCTCATTTTATATTTAAAGTGAACTTAAACTGAAATTTAAATTCCAAACACATAAGTACTGAATAGAAGATAGTGGTATCGTAGATTAGACTGTTTCAACAACTCATATTGATGTTTATTCCAAAAGTAGGAAGACGGAGGAGGCAAAATTTCTTCTCTGCTACGATGCATGGCTACATAATGCGTGACGATTTTCACAAGGCATTGAGGGTTTATATGATATGGCATGAGTTTGAAGCAGAGAAGTTTGTGCTAAAAAGGTTTGTTAAGAGTTATTACTGTTACATTGGCAGACACTTTGACTACATCCCCTTCGTTACGTCATCTGTGTATTAGATAGGATAACGTTAATTTATGCCTGTTTGGAATTTTGATGCAATTAAGTTATTATCAGTACTCACAATGTCAAAGAATTGTCATGTGTCAATTTATTTCTTTTTATTTTTTTGAATTTGTTTTTTTTTAAATTAAAACAATGTGATGTGGCAGTGTGATGTGGTATTGACAGTATCACATGTCATTGTTACATTTGGTGTCATTTCCTCCTCTTTAATTCAATTTTTGTATTTTTATTTTATATTAATTTAGTCTCATTTTTTTGTTAAAATTAAGCAATTTTGTCTTTCTCTACATTTAAACAAAATTTAATTTTTATGTAAATAGTATATAAATATTAAAAGTTGTTAATAGAAAAAAATATTCAAAATTAATTTCAACTAACAAACATCATAAAATTGTTTATCAATTGCATTTCATAAAATAAAATAATTTATCAACTTTTTCACCTCTTTTTAAAATTTGTATTTTATGTTGATATTTTATTACATCATACTTTAATATAGCTTTTTTATTTGTATTTATATTTCACATAATTGTATATTTTTAAAATGTGTAAACACTACAAAAATAATTATTTTTAGTGGAGATTTTATTTGGCATTTCTGGGGGTTTTAACCCCCACTAATGGTTTTACCAGGGGTTTATAATTCTCCTAAAAGAGCAAGCGTGACTAACGAATTATCGGAGGTTTTTAGCAACCCCTGGAACTAGCACAACTTACTGGGGGTTTCCAAAACTCCATTAATACTTGGGGTTTCGAAAACCCCCGCTAATGTCTGGGGTTCAGAAAACCCCCACTAATGCTTGGGGTTCAGAAAACCCCGTTAATGCTTGGGGTTCTAAAAACCCCGATAATTCCTCAAAAACCCCCTTTAATACCAAAAAGTTAATGCTTATATTATTATGGCATTGCTATAATGCTAAAGTTGTACTTTCCTAATAATTAATTTGTTTAGTTAATTCTTTGAGTACGAAAAGAACCTTATTCTATGAAATTTCCTTATTGATGGCTTAACATTTTGGTTTTCATTATTATTTTGGAGGATGATTACATTTGACAATACAACCAAAACAAAAAGAAAAGTAACTTAACCATTTTGTATGACCCTACCCTAATATAAATAAATTGAATACTCTTAGAAGCTAGGTTTCAATAAAAGCATTCATTTTCATAACACATCTCATTAACTAAAAAGAAAAAACTCCAAGGCCACTTCAAAATAAGCAATCAATACAAATATTCATTCAAATGGTATTAGTAGTGGACTAGGAGTCATAATGCTCTTAATATAATAAGTGTTGAAAAGGTAGCATTTGAATGATAATGACATAATAAGCAAGTGCACCAATGAACCAAAATGTAAAAGGAAATCATAGTTGTTCCTCATTAGCATAATTAACCAAAAGTTTCCTAGAGGCATAACAAAACTTACAATTTTAATATCAAACAATGTAAATGACAAAGCGTAAAAGTTAAAATTAACAAGTCATTACAATGTTATTTGTTTTAAATCACAAAAAGAGACATAATGAAAAATTCCTTGTTTGGATCCTCCTTTAGTCTCTTGCCAACAGACTTCGATGTATCCACTCTTTCACTTCCAGCCAAATCCACAAGATGGAGACGAGACAACCCTTAAGAATGGAGTTAGACACTAAATCCCTCCCTCTGACGTATGTTTAAGTAAAATAAATTTGATGTTTAGGATGGAAAAGATGTTTAGCACCAACAACTGTCAACGACACCAGCAATAGAATCACCACCAAAGCCATCAAATTTGTGTTGAGGGACAATTACAACCACCATTCAATGAATTTACATGTAGAAAATGAAATTTGTTTAGCATATCTTATAATCAGTCTCTAACAATGATAAGTTATGCCTATTGGTTCCTTAAACAATGTATTAACAGCCAATCAAAGTCTTTCGTTTACAAAAACCATAAACTAAAGATGCGAGGTATATGAAAAGAATTAAGATGAGTGGAAAGGTACCAAATGCTAGAAAAAAGTGTGTTGACAAATTATGGAAACCCAAAAATCAAGATGGAAATATAACATAAATTATGGAAATCGAAAGAGTTGGGCAAAAAACTGAGACAGGGCATGAGAAAGAGAGAAACTGAAATCAAATAAAAAATCGAGGGCAACAACGCGCAATCAGAATGAGATCTTCAAAATGGGACTGAGACGAAATTATAAAGATGAAATCGAAAGAGAAATATCGTCAAACACGGAGGGAAAGGGAGAATGGTGTAAGGCACGTAGAGAAGAGTGAAAGCTTTTTCATCTTCCTTGTAAGAACACAATGAGAAAGAGAGAAAAGTTGAACAGTCAAAGTGAAAAATTTTGAAAGTTACGAAAAATGAGAAATGAAAAAAGGTAAAGTGGAACCTAAACTTCACTAGGGTTCATTTCAAAACCCCTGACACTTAACGGAGGTTTATAAAACCTCTGATATTCTCTTTCTTAATAGAGGTTATTACACTTCAACTAAATATATTTTTGTAGTGAAAATTCCATAATTTGTATACAAATGTTTGAGTTGGTTTAAAATTAACAATTATATAACAATTTAAAATTTGAAAACAATTTTAAATAAAATTGAATGTAACATACAAATTTAAATAAACTTAATTTTGTTAAAAATATATAACAAAAATAGCAATTTGAATAAAAATATTAATTTTAATAAAAATATTTGTATAACATTAATATAAAAATTAATTTTTGTTTCACTTTGTAAAAGGACAAAATTGTTTAATTTTTACAAAATTTGAAATTAAATTGAAATAAATTAAAAATACAAGACCAAATTAAACTGAGACAATGACACATGACGTGACAATGACTTGTGCCAATTTTTTTATTTTTTTTTAATTTTTAAAAGATAAATGAAAAGTAAAAAAAATCAAAAATATAAATATAAATAAAATTAAAATTAAAAAATCTACGAATTGACACATCACATATATCATTATTAGTGTAGTATTACTGAGAAAAATATGATTGTATTAAATTTTCCAAAATAAGACAAAAACATAATTTAATCAAAGATAAATATCTGATTTTTTTTGATAATAAGTTATGATAGTTTGATATATGCATGTTAAAAGATTTACAAAATTATTAAAAATATAAGAAATATGTAATTATTGATATGTGAAGTCAAATTAAATTCAAACATATTAAACGTCAGCAAAATAATTGCTATCATTAAAAGTGTTACTTTTTTATAAATTAAACACTTATCAAATTAAATACTCTATTGTAGGTTGAATTTGAATAGCTAACACAAATTGAAGTATGAGAGGATAACTTTGCCTAACGTGTTGCTGACACAGGCGATTTTGTTTTACCTTTTATTTGGAAGCTATCAACTCCACTAACTACAATAAAGGAACTAGAAAAAATGAAAACGTAATACGTGTTTTGAAATTCTAATTAATTTTCAAGAATTTATAATTATTGTCCGTGTTTGTTGTAAAGCCCAGTTTCATTTCTCTGCCCTAATGTTTAAGGGTTGGCCTTAATTTATTGGGCCTAAAGGTTGTCTCATAGGGTGTTAAGGCCCTAAAGCTGTTAGGGTTTCCCTTTCAGTCTCACTTTTGCAATCTGAACCTAAACACTACCTCCCTTCCGTTTCAGAGCTCTGCTAGGGTTAGTCGTCAACCCTCTCCAAGTGAACTCCAACCAGACCTCCACTTCACGTAAGTCTGTTCCAACTCATACCTTATTTCCATTTAGTTCCTTCTTCGTGGTTCCAACTAGGGTCAATCATGGAAAGCTCGTTTTGAACTGGTTTCACTGTTTCCAGCTCGCTAATCCACTCTAGAAGTTGTTGTGTTCCTTGTTCGTACCCAAGGACCCAGATGCTAGCTTGTTTTCCAGGTAAGGGAAGCTAGAACCCTATTGTTTGGTGCGATGGTTATTGCCTTGGTTGTGTTTTGTGATTTTCGTGCTTATATGTTGCTATGGGTGTATGGTATGGTTGGTATATTTGCTTAGGTGTTGATATGTGTTTGTGGCAGAGAGGGACAATGGCGAGGTCTGATACACTCGCCCAAGCGAGCTTGTCTCGCCTAGGCGAGACTTACAGGAATAGGCCAGGGCTGCACTCGAGCTCTTGCTCACGCGAAAGCTCTTGTTTTGAGCGAGGCACCATCTCGCTCAAGCGAGAGACGCTCGCCTAAGCGAGCACGCGTGAGAGCCTTGGCACGTTGCTTCTGTTTTAGCCCAGGCGAGGAACCTCACCTTTGGGCGAGGGGTTGTCTCGCTCAGGCGAGAAGGGCTCGCCTAAGCGAGCCAGGCGAGAGCCTCCCAGCGTCCCTGTCGCGATCTCGCCTAAGCGAGAGTCCACCGCCTAAGCGAGGGCACTCCTCTCGCTTGAGCGAGGGCTTCTGGCTTGAGCGAGATTCGCTGCGGGTCACGCTATTTTCTTAGTTTGGCTAAATTAAATGTTTGGTTTATGTTGTACTCTATATAATGTATGAGGCTTGTGAAACGAGATGCATGAGATGAGCTGTGGCTACAAACTTGATTGTTGTGATTGTGAGATCTTGGCATGAGAAATAAATGAGATGGTTGGTATTAAAGTGGCATGGTAGTGGCATGAGATGGAGTTCACAACTATGGTTTGAGAATGATGGATGGGTATGGATTTACCAGGAAAATGAAAGAGGATTCAAGTGGGTGTCCTTGGTGGTGCCCCATCTGTATAACTTGGTAAGGATTCAAGGTAAGGATTGCATCCTGACACTCTAAGGAGCGGTTAGTCTCACTCAGAGCGGACTGACTCCTGTGGTGAGAGTAGCAGGAGGCTTGAAACTCATTAAGGGCTAACCTTGTGTGTGAGGGAATTGATTCATTGTAACACTTGTAACACATAGCTCGTGGGTGAGCAGCTTGAGGGTGAGTAGAGGTATCCACCACAAGTGCAAGCATCCGCTGAATCCGACCAGGTTATATGTATCCGGATGAGTCGAGTCGAGTCTTAGTGTATTGTTTGAGAAGTCATAACATGCTTGGTTTATATGAGTATATTGGATTGTGAAAATGTACCTGATTGTATTGATGAAATCTTTTGGCTCTAGCTTACCCTTTCTTGTTTGAATGCCTTGTATGTTATCCTTCTACTCTTGCGATGATCATCAATTTATTGGTGGGAGCAGAGGCGAGAGGTACTCATGACCAACAGAGGAGAAAGGATTCCGCTGCATAGTCCACCTGGGCTGGACTTGATATTTTATTTTGTTGGGCTTTTCTTAGGACTACGGCCCATGTATCAATTTGACTTTTTATTTCTTTATATTCCTTTTAAACTTTATGACTGATTTTCTGATGACATCGTGGTGTGTCTTGTGTTGTAAGGAGTTGGATTTAAAATTCCAGGACTGTGCTATTATGTTACCTCGTGCGACGTTCCGTTAATTATGTTTGTAATGGGACGTTACATTTGTTATTAGATAGTCTTATAATGATTATTGATGTTTTACATTTTGTTTGAATAAAAACTGCAGTTTGTTGTTTCTAAATATTATATCTTCAAATCGAAATATAATAAATATTAGAAAATGTAAAATTTATTATGTTCAAAGATTTCATTTGATAATTAAACTTTTTTTTAATATAATATTTTAGAAAGAATGAATTATCATGTTAAATTTTAGATTTATTTTATAATTATAAAAAAATCCTAGAAACGGTTAACTATCGTATTAAGTCTTCAATTTACTTAATAATTAAAGTTTTAGTAATAACGTCGAATACTATTAATTTCATTTTTCTTTTATGATTAAAATATTAATTCAAGTAAAAATATAAAAAAATATTAAAATTTCAAAAATTAAAAATATTAACTAATAAACAATTTTTTAATAAAAATGACAATCTCTAATTTTTATTATGAATGAAAATTAATAGAAATAAGATAAATATTTGTAGGTCCAAATAAAATTTTCAAAAATATTTTTTTTATTAATTTATATATGTTGTTTTGTTTGATTTTCGAGTGAAAATAGACATTTTAAAAATGACATTAATTTTGCATACTTAATTAAGACAAACCGTCTTTGAATGAACTTTGTAGTGTCTTTGAACGAACATTGTGGGGTTGTTAATTTTATCTTCTCCATACGTAATTGACTCGTGGATCTTATTTGGTTTCGTAGATCATTCTTTATATGTTTTTTTGTAGTTTTTCTTGATAAACTACGATGACGACTCTCTGTTTTTTATTTTCACAAGATATTGAAGCTTTATATGATATTGTATGAGAGTGAAGGGTTGTGCCCAAAATATTTGTTAGAGTTCTTATAGTTTCATTGACACACACTTTGAATGGTACATTCCCTTGTTATGCTATTGTCCTAAGATCCACGGATATGATACATGTATCAAATATGACAAGTACCTTATACGCTACTGCACTTATTTTGAAAATAATTAGACATGATACTTAAAAAAATACATTAAAAATGTACAATTTTCTTAAAATATAACAAATATGTGATTATTATTTTGTGAATTCAAATTAAAATCAAATTTGTTAAACGTTAACAAATTATAAATTATTGTCGTTATAAAAGTTTATTTTTTAATAAATCAAATACTTATAAAATTGGATATTTCATTGATAATTATCAATAAAATATCATATACAGATGTGTCTCGGTCAAATTGAATTATTGGAATATCACAACCATGCTTAACGTGTTTATGACACGGGTTATTTTGCTTTACCATATAGTACTATACATACTAAACTTTATAAATCCATCATATCATTATAACTTTATATTATTGAATATTCATTCCTTTTATAGGTCTTCAAATTGGGGATGATAAATTAAAAAACCTTTGTCTCTTGCAAATATAAGAATTGTTGATGTCAAATGGTAGGTCTTTGAAAGATTATGCTTGGTTACCTCAACCTGAACTTTCAAATTCAATTCTATTTGAAAATATATTTATTGTTGATGAACTAAACTATAATGAACCAGAGATGGTTAAAGAATATTCAATTCTCTTAAATTCACTCACTAATGAACAAGTACATGTGTACGAAGGCATCATGGTAGCAATGCTTTCAAAAGATATTTATACTAATAATGAATTTAATGTTTTATGAGATTGCTTTTAAATTCCAAAGAAGACAATTTTTAATATCACTTTGTTTTGCATTGATATTCAATAAGAGTCAAGGACAATCTCTAACGAGAGTTGAACTTTATTTGCCACATCAAGTATTCACACATGACCAAGTGTATGTTGGTCAGTATAGAACAAAAAACAAATTGAAAATCCTATTCTGAACGAAGATGGAAATGTCAGTACCACAACTAAAAATGTTATGTACAAAGAAATCTTCAAAACCCTTTAAAAAGAAGAAAAATTATATTTGTACAAAGTTTTGTTGACAAACTTTTAACAATGCACATGTGACGATACTTCAATGGATGAAATGAAGGTTTGATGTGACTTAGAAAGAGAAAAAAAAGATTTAGTGTGTTAAAAAGTAAACTTTGTAAAAAAATGTTTGTCAAAGTATTATAACCCTAAAAAGAAACACATACAACATTCTGCAATACGGTATACACAATAAAAGATAAAAGAAGAAAGATAAAAGCCTTCATTATTAATAAAAACCTTCTTATATCAATATAAATTTTGAGGTAATACAACCTCCTACCGTTCTACTTTAATTTACATCATTATTTGAAATATAAATGATGATCGTATGATTTTCTTATTAAAATATTGCATATTTATTCATCATGCTTAAAAAGTTACCACGGGTTAAAAAACTAGTACCATACAAAGAAGAAGCGAATATTGCAGAGTAATAGTAATGTTTTTCAATAAATTCTCTTTATTTTTTAAACCTTGACTTATCAACTAGAAGAAAAATGTTAGATATTATGACTAGTTCCAAGGAATAATGCGCCTTTAAGCAGGCTATCTCTGCTTATCCCATTCGAGCTTCCATTCCAATGGCTGCCTCTCCTCTCTCCATTCCTCTCAATGTTATCAACTCTCATCATGCCATTGCCAACCCCTTTGTGCCAGATGTATGTGCTGTCAACCCACATCTTTATTTTCTCACTCTAACAAGTTTGTTAATTCTAAGCCTTCAGAATTGTTAAAAAAGTTAGACCTTTTTGAATTCAGAATCATTTGGCATCATTGGGTAGCTTGAGAAGCATTACAAATTATAAAAACCGGAAAAGAAATACCTTTTTTCTTTTGGGTGATTAAAAGGATTATGAAGTTTTTCCTTTTAGTTGGGCTTTGTACTGCTTAAAAAATGTTTGGAATTTGTTGGAAGAAGAGAATCAAATTAGGGTCTGTTCTGGTTGAATAACCTTTTTTCTTTTTTTCAGTTTAGAATTTGGTTTTGGGTTTTACTTTATGAGTTGAAGATGTGAAGGAAATGAATAAAAGCTGGTTCTAGAGGATTGAGAGTTTCGCTTGTCTTTGAGAATGTTAGAGAATGTTTCTATTGAATGCGCAAAACGAGTTGAAATGCACATTTGAATTTGCATTCTTGCTTCTTTCAAATGGAAAGGGCACGTGGTATATGATTTGAATTCCTTTTTATTCCTCAATATATATATATATATATATATATATATATATATATATATATATATATATGTATATATATATATATATATTATGTTATTTCCCTGAATTTTAGAGATAATCTTCTGGTTTTCTATGATCCCGGAGTCTTACGAAGCTTAATTTAGTTTTTGGAGGAAAAGTTCTGATTTTGAAGTGGTGTTTGATTTACATGCTGAAAATGAGTGTGGATTGGTAAAGAATAGTAATGGTAAATGGTTTCCTTTTCTTGTAGTACAGGTTGTAACAGCAGTAGATGCCTTACATTTAGAGTTTAGGGCTGTGGATAATTTGGTTGCCTGCAATACCAGCCGTGTCCTTAGAGCTTTTCAGAATGCTCGAGTTGGATCTCATGTAAGCTTGCCCTTTGATTTAGATAACCTGTTTGCAAAGATGCTATAATATTCTTGGATTAATAATTATTTGATATGATGCCCATCATGGGTTTGAGGCTAATAAAACTTTACCTGTTTTTAGTGTTGTTGCTTGAAATGCCTTTTAAGCCATTGTAATGATTTTTCTGCGCTCCCAAATTTGATTCATTTCACTCAAAATTATTGAACAGTTATCCCCGAAGAGGCGGAAAATTACACTTATGTTCACTGTAACAGATATGTAGCAAAGAACCAGGAAATGAAAGACTCTGCTTCCCCTAAAATGGATAAAATAAAGTTCTGTGAAAGTGAAAGTTTTATCTGCGAAGTCATCATCTCATTAGTTTGCTTCTGCTTTTTAGTACTCTGTCCTAAATTTGTTTGTTAGGAGCTTACATGTGTGGTACCATGGTTGGTCACTGTCATCTTTGTTGGATATAAATTTCTATCTGCCTGTGAGCTTTGGTAGTTAACACAATCATGCTATCAAACTTTTTCATTATAATTTCTGCAGAATTAGTTATTATCTGTGTTTGGGGATTCAAATAAGTTCCTAATAATATGAATATTGTTTATGTTCTATCAGCACTTTGGTGGTAGCACTGGTTATGGTCATGATGAAGCTGGGGGCCGAGGGGCACTTGACCAGGCTTTTGCAGAAATTGTTGGGGCTGAGTCAGCTATTGTTCGCTCACAGGTTCATAGTTTTCCATTTTGTTCCTTTCTACTCTACTTTTTAGTTCTTACTGAAGATGAGCCTCGGCATAACGGCAAGGCGATTGCTTTATATATGTTTTGGAAATCATGAGTTCAAATTCAAGAAACACACTAACCACTTGTGGGGATACAATTGTGCATCTTTTCGTTTTAGACGGAACTAGGTTGAAACTTGTGCTCTAAACCATCTTTCTTTGTTTTCGCCAAAGTTGACCGTATATGATTTATAATATTCTCATCTGTCAACAGTTCTTTTCAGGTACTCATGCTATCACATGTGCTTTATTTGCTCTCCTGAGGCCTGGAGATGAGGTAACATTGTTTTTCACATTCTCTGCTTTTCATTATTTGGTAAAAGTTACCCTTATATAGCTGTAGAATATTTTTCTGTTGAATACTTGTATTTGTAACTGGAACAAGGTTTGGACTAATATAGCTGGCAGCTTTTGGCAGTTGCTGGAGCTCCCTATGACACACTAGAGGAAGTAATTGGGAAAAGGGACTCTGGTGGACTAGGTTCTCTCCAGGATTTCGGGGTGAAGTACCGAGAAGTTCCGGTATGACACTACTTAGTAATACTTTTTCTGGCTGTAATTCACTGGTCTGCTTTCTAAGACTCTTGTGGATATTTTCCTCCAGCTAGCTGAGGACGGTGGACTTGATTGGAATTCACTGATGAGTGCTGTGAAACCGAAAACAAAATGTGCCCTCATACAACGGTCATGTGGTTATTCATGGCGCCGGAGTTTGAGTGTCAATGACATAGCAAGAGCAATAAAAATAATCAAGGTTAGGTTTTCATAATAAGGGTTACCTTTGCAGTTTATTTTGTCTGTGCTATTATCCTTTAAGGCTATAACTTTTTATACTTGTGGCATTTTTCTCTCTGAAATCCCCTCAAATATACATGTACAGGTGCAAAATCCCAGCTGCTCAGTCATGGTGGACAATTGCTATGGTGAATTTGTTGAAAGCATTGAACCTCCAATGGTGGTATGTGATAACGTGATAGTTCTGGCTTTTGTTGATTTTTGGTATGTTTAGTATTACATATTTATACTGTACATTGGTAGCAGGGTGCTGATTTGATTGCGGGCAGTTTGATCAAGAATCCAGGTGGAACAATTGCGCCATGTGGTGGATATGTTGCTGGGAAGCAAAAATGGGTTGAAGCAGCTGCAGCTCGCCTTTCTGCTCCTGGACTTGGCTTGGATTGTGGCTCAACTCCGGGTGATATCATGCGAGCCTTTTTCCAGGGATTATTTCTTTCACCACAAATGGTTGGGGAAGCAATCAAGGTACTGAATTCTTCATTTTAATCATCAGTGGATTGTGCTTTTCTTGTTCACGCTTTGTAGTGAGACAATACTTTAATCTCTGTAAGGGTTCCTTCCTCATTGCTGAAGTGTTGGCATCTAAAGGATATAAAGTGCAGCCACTCCCCCGTGTCCCCCGTTCTGATACGGTTCAGGTTTTCTTACTGAATCTTCTGTTTTCTTCTTAAATAAAATGTCTGCATTTCTAGAAAAAATGCGTTGCTGGTTGAAAAACTATGATGAAGTACACAACTAGTTAAGTCCTAGTTGGATACACTTTTCAATAAGTACTTATAGGATAGAAGAATGACAATGTAAATAAGTCCAGCTTCTAATGTCAGCTGAGATGTCGAAGTTTATAGTGATGTCTAATATAATCTTATTTAGAAATAAGTCCAGCTTCTGGTAAGCTAAAATCAACTTATACTCCTTAAATTTTGGAAACCTTAAATGAAGGAAGTTCTAAAAGCATTGTGGTGCTTAAGTTGATAACTTTTGAGAGAAGTTAGATTCATTTCACCTTCTCATTTTCTTCTTATATAAGTGCTTATCAATCGATTTGTCTTCAATAAATATGATAACTACTCAGATGAAAAATAAAGTTCATCTTCAATGCAATAGGCCGTTCAGCTAGGAAGCCGGGAGCGTCTCCTTGCATTTTGTGAGGCTGTGCAGAGAAGCTCTCCAGTAGGTTCATATACCAAACCAGTTGCAGGCGCCACTGCTGGATATGCATCAGAGGTCTGCTCAGATTTATCTCAATCTACACCCAAATCTATCATCTTTTTGTCAGTTTTGAACTTTTTAGGATGTTTTTCTTTGCTCTCCTACTCATCAGTAACAGCCCTTCTATCAATCTCAGGTGATCTTTGCTGATGGAACCTTCATTGATGGCAGTACAAGTGAGCTTTCATGTGATGGACCTCTTAGAGAACCTTTTGCTGTATTTTGCCAGGTATGGTCATTTGTATCATTCAATACTACTATTGGAGATTCCAAATTGACTAGAAATAAGAAGATTTTTATGATATATAACTGGGTACAAACCTCACGTTTTATAAAGTTGAGTTAGGTTTAAGGTCCACTTCTTAAGAACTACCTTTGATTTGTTCTTACATTCTCATTTAAGGTTTTAATTTAAGTTTCTAAATGCAGGGTGGCACCCATTGGACTCAATGGGGACTAGTCCTTGGAGAAGTTTTGAAATCTCTATGATAGAATCATTTTTGAGTCACTTAGTTCATACAAAATTTCAGTATGCAACTTTCAGAGGATGGCATGATTCAGATTAGTACACATACAATCACACACTTCCAGAACACCAATTAAAATTTATATATAACCTCACTGGTAGATTTGTAGCTAGTGTTTAGCTAGTTTATCACAGTGTATCTTCCTTCTGTTTGAAGAAAGTTTGTGGGGATCAGATTTTGATGCTTTGTAGTTTGTACTTGTTTGATCATTAAAATCTTGTCAAGAGTTGTTGTAGAAGTTCAACACAATAGTAGGAATTTCTTATATTTGTATGTGTAATATTTAGTAATTCAACTTTAATTTGTTTTTTCATATTTTGCAATGTAAATTTTGATCTCAAAATTGAAGTTCCATTCCTTTTAAATTAACTCTTTTTCATATTTTGAGAAATTAATGTATTAGAATTTAATTTATTTTTTTCCTTTAATGTTTTTACTGGCAAATGGTACAAGTTAAGAGTGTCTATGAATTGATTGTACTCGATTGATTTTAGAGAGAAAAATTATCTAATCCAATTACTTTGGTCTTCTCAATTCTTCAGTTAGTTTATTAGTTTTAAAATATGATCCATTCTAATTTATGACAAGACGGTTTGCATTTGATAAGCTTTTATTATACTTTTATTTTGCATTGGAAATGTATTAAAAGATATAGTAAGATATATCTTAAACATAATAAAAAGTAATAGTTAGAAATATCAAATGTCATCTCAATTATTTTTGTAAAGTTTTAGGATGTCAATTTAATTAGGATATTAAAGTTTGATAGTAGGAATGGCAAGAGAGTAGGTTGAGGACGATTTTCACTATATCGTTCTCAAAAATTCATGCTCTTTTACATCTTTGTACCTAATGGATATAAGATTTTTGTGTCATCTCCATCGGAAAAAGAGGTATATTCATACCTTTGTCCTATATACTCTCTTATTAATTTACTATCAATTAATTATTCTTTATAAAAAATAAAAATCATTTTGTCAGCATCTAATTTCGTCCGGATAAATACATTTGTTTTGTTAAAATAATAATAATAATAAAATAAATAATATATAAAATAATAAAAAAAATAAATAATAAAATAAAAATATGTTTTGATTGATGATAGGTTTTTTTAACTTTAATTCTACCATGGAAAAAAAGAAAAAAAAAAAGAAAAGAAGAAAAAACCAAGAGAAGGGAGAATATAATTTATTTTTAATTATCACACGCTTTTCATGAGTTCGTTTTGTACATATTTTCACCTACGTTTCATCATTTCTGTTTTTAGAGAGGATATAATATTAGGAGCAATATTTTTTTATAATAATTTGAATAAATATCTTGCATTTATGTAAGCCCCATTTTTTTCAGCTTAATAAGTGATTTGGGCCTGACCTTTTCTTGGGCTCAAGGCTAGCCCATTAGGGGGACCCAATACCCCTTTCCAGCCCCTAACCCCTTTCATTCTGTCTCATTTCTAGAAATCAGCTCTCTCTCTCTTTTCTCCACCAAAGTGCTCTGCTAGGGTTTTTAGCAAGCATTCTCTATGGGTTAAGTTACGAGTTCCTTCCAAGTAAGTAATCCCCTCAGTCTTTGTTTCACTTCGTCTTTTAGCTCATAAGCTTTGGTTTCACCTAACTCTTGACCTTGGTCTCATTTTTGTCCCCTTATACTTCTGTTTTCAGCTTCCTAAGCTGCTTGGTTATTGTTGCTCCTCTACTAAACATCCTATTCGTAGCTTTCAGCTTAAAAAGGTAAGGGAAGCTAGGTCTTTTTTCACGTTTTTGAAATATGTGTTTTGTTTTCGTTTCTGTTTTATGCTTAAATGATTGGAAAACGTTAGTTTTGGTATATTTCTGAGTTAGGGGTTCAAATATTCATGAAACTGTGATGTTTGATGTCATTTCTCGTAATCTGATGCGTCACACAGTCGCTGGGCGACTTCCTTGGCTCGTTGGGCGACTGTATATTTTTCTAATATGCGAAGTTTTAGTAAAATTGACTTTCTCGACTCATTAACCGTTGGATTGAGCTCAAATTTTGACATTTGGTTCACAACATGCTATTTTATGGTTTGACCGGTTGGATCGTCGATTAGATGTCTGTAGCTTGAGAAATGTGTTACACATTACTGCAATGATTTTGGTTTTGTGATAATAAATTTTCTTAGGAATTTTGGTGTAAGAATTATGGTTGTGTGTTGTGCTTGATTGTATGGAATTGAAGGTACTTAAATGTTGGCACTCATTTATTTGGGATGAATACTATTTTGTGATATATGTATTTCTTGGTATGCATTTATAAAGTATGAGATTAAATGAAATCTTGTTATGTTGAGTATGAAATGGAAAACATGACTTGTTTGATTGGTGGTGGATTGGCATAAGACTTTAATGATTGAGATGAAATGTGAAAATTGTTGGTAAAATAGTTTCAAGGGAAACTCTTGGTGATGGTGGTTAGTGTATACCTTGATATAGGAGATGTCTAGATAAAGGAAGGTATCTTGAACTCTAATAATCGTTCACGCTCACATAGAGCATAACGATTTATGTGGTGAGAGTGGCAGGAGGTCCTAGTCTTGGGACATATTGGGCCCAAGACATTAGAGGATTAACCCTGTGTGTGGTTGGGTGATAACCCCTTGCGTCTAGACTCTGCAGAGTTTAGAAGCCAGCACAGGCTCATACTTCCTTTAGAATTCTATATCAAGAGTATGATCCGGATATTGAGTTAGAAAGTCTTTTAATTGTTTGCTTTCACATGTTTTGCGTGCTTGTTGCTTTGCTTGTCTATAACCTGTTTTATAATTTGTTTGCTCAATAACATGTTAAATGTTTTACTCTAGCTTACCCTTTCTCTTTGTGTCTGTTCTCTTCTTTGGCTTTTTCCTTTTGCGAATGATCACCAAATCCTTGGTGTGAGCAGATGTGGAGACTCTTGATGATCGTAATGTTGGCGGGGAGGCTGTGATGTAGTTAGGCTTCCTAGATCCTTTATTGCTCATTGTTGAGCATTTCTTCTTGTGTAGTTTTATTTTGTAGTTTCTTACTCTTTGAGCAAATTTCCAGTTTAATCTAATATGTGTTTGGATTCTTCTCATGGCATTATGTTTGTGTCTTTGAGCTTCCATTCCAGTATAATTTGGGATAACTGTAAAAAGGTTAATTCTAATATACTTTATGTCGGTGCTCTATGTTATACTATAAACATGAGGCGTTCTATAAATTAGAATTATTCTACTAAATTGGGATGTTACAATTTACACTTATGTGATGTGTCTCTTTGCGTTGAGTCTGGGAATGTATTATTTTAAATAGAAGCAAATATTCCCGATAATAATGCTTTTAGAGAATAATACGATTTTAATGACGCACAAAATTTTATAATATCAAATAAATAAATAAATAAAATTAAATAAAAAATTATATTATTTCTTTTATATAAGTATTAAATATCATGTCAAGTCTCGGACTTGCTTCATAATCAAAACACTCCTTCACAGACTTTTAATTCTTTTTCTAAATCAATAATAATAAAAAATAAAAATTATAAAATCATTTTAAATATCATGTCAAATCTCGAATTTGCTTGATAACTAAATCTTTTATCATGTAGAATCTCGGGTTCTCTTGATATTAATATATATATATATATATATATATATATATATATATATATATATATATATATATATATATATATATATATATATCTAAAATTTAGAAAATAATAATAATATCAAACAACCTCTTTATAAAGAACTACGTTATCCCTGATTTTCCAAATGTAAATACATAGGAACGAGGTACAATCCTTGTCGGGCCAAAAAAAATAAAAAAATAATTTTATTTTTAATCTTTATTATTTTATATGTGTTTTATTTTGTTTGATTTTTGGGAACAACAAATATTTTAAACATCAAATTTGATCTTGCATACTTAATTAAAGAGGGAACCGTCTGGAAACAGGCGTTGTGGGGTGCTAATACCTTCCCCACACGTAACCGACTCCCGAACCCAAATTTGGTTTAGAAGACCACTCTTTTTAAGGTTTTTCTATAGTTTTCCATAATAAACTATGGTGGCCAATCCTCTGTTTCATTTAAAATTATTTTCGACGTTCCGCCGCGATCTCTGTTGCGATAAATGGCGACTCCACTGGGACATGTTTGAGAGTCAATCCTATTAGTTGAGTGTGCAAAATATATGTTGTTTTTATATATTCATTTTCCCCTTGTCTTTTGTTTTATTTCATGTATATTTATATATCTTTGTTTGTCTTGATGTCATGTTTACTCTTTAACGTCCTCATATGATTATATTGTTGAAATTATTGAACCCTAGGGTAGAAGACAATTGATATATCTGTCTGGGAATTTTTGGTTATTTTGCATGTGTGGGTTTGGGTAGTCTTAGGTTGCTCCATTCACACACTACACATGGTAGGCTAGTGCATTCATTTTAATATTGGGGTCCTATACCCGGACCTGAGTTAGCTGTAAGGAGTGGAGGTGTAACGATTGTTATGTTAGATCTCGGATCTACTTGACTATTGGGAAGACTTCATCTAGAGTTTGCTACCTCTTGACATGCCACATCTGTTAGATCGCCTATCGTTGTGGATTATGTCTTGAGGTTGACTTCAGCTCTAGAGGCCTGTGAGATAATTTAGAGCTATCCTTGGAAGAATCATATAAAAGCCCATAGACCAGAAAATAGATTTTCTCTACACCTTCTAGGACACAAAGGGAGTGTGCATTATTTCTTTATTTTTTTTATATTTGTTTTTTATAAAATAAGTAGTTAAATTGTGTCATATTCGCATCAACATATCATGTAAATAAGGACCTCTCGAGGTGCATACATGTATTACATCTCAAGCATGTTTTTTATAATTGCATAACACATAACATGCATCAACACATCTTGAAAAAAATTTGCACTACAATAATTTTAAAAATTAATTGTTTTGCAATTTTTTAAATTCATGGAATCTTGCCAAAAGTGAAAAAATAGGAGAAAATAAATTTTTCTTTGGTCAAATCAGTTAGTTGAATAAATAGATTTTTTTTATGAAAAGTGGCATGCTTCTGAAACATTGCTCTAATATGTGTATATGGAATTGCTCAAATTCATTTCCCTACCCATCCCATTTCTCGTCACCTTGCCTTCATAAATATTTCTTTTGTATTCCATGGAGATCATCATAAAGGGGGCATGTGCCCTAGAATGAATTTAAATTGAAGTGAGTTTTTGAACACAGAAAAAAAGAAGGAAAACAAAAAAAAATGAAGAAAAGTCTGCTAGACTGAAAACCTAAGAGGGTGGTCTAGGAAAAAATTAAGACAACAAAAAAAAAAGAAAATAATACAAAAAAAAAAATAAAGGCAAACAAGGGGCAACTTCTAATGTGATTGAATTTTTTTCCCCTTTGGATTAAAGCTTTTTAAAGTAAAACAATCATGAGTTGAAATGATGTGTGGTCATGTTTCTTTATCAAGAAAAAATGATCTTCCTTTGTTACCCATTTTAAGCCTATAAAAATTAAAATTTCTTTTTAATTGCCCTGAACCAGGGTCACCTTCCCACTGAGGTTGACATAATGTTTGCATATATTTCATTTGACTTGTAATTCACCAATAAAAAAAGGTTGGAAAGACAAAAAAAAATGGTTATGCAAAAAAAAAATAGAAACAAGAGTTGGAAAGTGAAAAAAAGTGGTGAACAAAGGTAGTCAAATGATCTTTAGGGGCAACGTTAGATTTAAATCACCTTTATACCATTTATTTTGAGCCTTCACTATCCATTTTTTTTATATCCCTTAGCCTTGGCCACAATACAAACCTAATAAAGTCCACACAAATAATTGATTGGTTGTTGTTTTTCGAAAACTTTAATTTAGAGGAAAATATTTTGTCATGTTAAGAGGTTTGTCCAAAAAAAAAAAGATTGAAAAAGTGTTCAAAGATTTGTTTTGGGCAATTTATTTTTGGTTGACATGTTTCCACAAAGATCAAAATTAGCATGAGTAGTCAAGTTAAACCAAGGTCATGCCCTCTCATTCTTTCATTCTTCATGCGTTTCCTATCATATTTTTTGCTTTGATCCTAAACTTTGATCTACCTTTCTCCTACCATTACTCATTATTCTCACCTTGAAATAAATTGGGAAGACGTTTCACTTGTTGTTCCTACATTGGTTGTCAGGCTTACATTTCATATGTTGGACAATTATTGACTTTGATTGTCAGGCTTACATTGGGGCAACTAGTATGAAGTCTCCCATTATTTTCAACATTCTCGTGCTATCAACAATTGGGGCAAGCTCAAACACATTTTGCACCCCGAGACCAATCTATATCCTCAAATTGGGGCAAATTTTGAAGTCTCCATCATTTTTATCAATAACTGGACAAGCCCAAACACACCTCATGTCCTGAAGTTAACTCTTAACTATCAAATTGGGGCAACTCCTTAGTTAATTATGTCATCTAATCCCTTCCAAGACCTTTGGCAATTTCATGTATGTCACTCAAATAGTATTCAAAAAGCAATGATTTAGAAAAAAGTTTCTCAATAAACTGATAAGACCAAAGGATATTTTTCAAAGAAAATAAAATAAAAACAAAAAGATTCCAAAAATCTAAAAATAACAACAAATTGGGAATCAATTGAAATAAGTTTCATACAATGTAAAAAGTGAAAAAATACATGAGGGCATGCTTCATGCATAGATTCATATCTAATCATACATGCATCATTCACTTTTGTGAAAAAAAAAATTAACAAACAAAGGAACTTTCATCATGCATTCATACATCAAAGTTTCAACTTTGTTAAAAAAAAATCATAACATGTGCATCATACACTAATATTGTATTAGTGTTCAAAAAGAAAATCCATTAGTCATGTCAACATTATCATTCATTATGCATGTTCGAAAAAAACATAACAGCATTATCACACATCATAATCAATGTTAAAAAAAATACATAACATGCGTCAACATTTTATGCGTATATCATGTAAATTTTAGAAAAAAAGGTCATAACAAGCGTCAACATATTCATGTACTCATAAAAAGAAAATTCATAACATGTGTTAGCATCTGCATGCATTCATACACATATCACATCAATCATCAAACAAACAATATCTAATCATGTGTTAGAAAAATTAGGTTCTATGTAGTATTTGGTTCAAAAAGAAAAAAAAAGAGTCGCACACATGCCAACTTATTCACGCATATATCATATTAGAGTATTCATGCACATATCATATTATGTTAGCATATTCATGCACAGTCATATAAATGCTCAAAAAAGAAAAATCCATAACATATGTCTTAATAATCATGCATCATATACATGCATCATAGTTATTTTTATGAAATGAATATTTTTTTGTCACTTTTGGGATCAAAACCCTCTTCATTCACATGAACGGTTGTTAAATCCTTTTGTTTCAAAACGAAGAAAATGAGAAAGAGACAAAATTTTTCTTCTTTAATATTTTTCGGATTGATGGTCCTCTTCATTCATATGAATGATCTACACATCCCTAAGCCCAGTTTCGCACTGGCCCCTTAAGCCCAATTTCATCTGGCCACCCAAAGCCTAGCTTTGTCTAGCCCTCAAGCCTAGTTTTATCTGGCCACCTCAAGTCTAGCCTTGGCCCCTAAGCCCAATTTTGCACTAGCCCCTTAAGCTCAATTTCGCACTGGCCTCTAAAGCCCTGTTTCATCTTGCCACTTCAAGCCTAGCTTTGTCCAGCCCCCAAGCCCAATATCGCACTGGCTCCTCAAACCTAGTTTTATCTGGCCACTCAAGCCCAGTTTTATCTGGCCACCTCAAGCCCAATTTAGTTTGGCCCAAGCCCAGCTTCGCATTGGCCCTTCAAGCCTAGTTTTATCTGGCCATCTTAAGCCTAGCCTTGTTTAGCCCCTAAGCTCAATTTCGCATTGGCCCCTTAAGCCCAGTTTCGCATTGGCCCCTTAAGCCCAGTTTCGCATTGGCCTCTCAAGCCCAGTTTTATTTGACCACCTCAAGCCTGGCTTTGTCTAGCCCCCAAGCCAAGTTTTCCACTGGCCCCAAAGCTCAATTTCGCACTGGCCCCTTAAGCCTAGTTTCATCTGGCCCCTCAAGCCTAGTTTTATCTGGCCACCTCAAGCTTAGCTTTGTCTAGCCCTCAAGTCTAGTTTCGCACTAGCCCCTCAAGCCCAGTTTTACCTGGCCCCTTAAGCCCAGTTTTACCTAGTCCCTCAAGTCCAGTTTAGTTTGGCCCAAGCCTAGTTTCGCACTGGCCCCTCAAGCCCAGTTTTATCTGGCCACCTTAAGCTTAGCTTTGTCTAGCCCCCAAGCCCAGTTTTGCACTAGCCCTAAGCCTAGCTTAGTCTAGCCCACAAGCCCAGTTTTATCTAACCCCTCAAGCCCAGACTTATCTGGCCCCTCAAGCCCAGTTCAGTCTGGCCCAAGCCTAGTTTCACACTGGCCTCTTAAGCCCAGTTTTATCTGGCCCCTCAAGCCCAGACTTATCTGGCCCTCAAGCCCAGTTTTATCTGGCCCATCAAACCTAGTTTAGTCTGGCCCAAGCCAAGTTTCGCACTGGCCCCTCAAGCCTAGTTTTATCTGGCCACCTCAAGCCTAGCTTTGTCTAGTCCCTAAGCCCAGTTTCGCACTGGCCCCTTAAGCCCAGCTTCATCTGGCCACCTCAAGCCCAATTTATCTTTGTCTACCTAAGTTTCGCACTGTCCCATCAAGCCCAGATTTATCTGGCCCCTCAAGACCAGTTTCATTTGGCCACCCCAAGCCTAGTTTTGTCTAGCCTTCAAGACCAGTTATATCGGCCGTTTGCAAGGCAATGGTCGAGTCTAGGTTTTCTTTTGATATATCGCCCTCTACCAGGCAATGGTCGAGTTCAAGTTTTCTTTTGGTATCTCGGCCCTCTGCGAGGCAATGGTCGAGTGCATGTTTTCTTTTGATATATGGGCCCTCTATGAGGCAATGGTCGAGTCTAGGTTTTCTTTTGGCATATCGGCCTTTTGCGAGGCAATGGTCGAGGTCAGGTTTTCTTTTGTTATATCGGCCCTCTACGAGGCAATGATCGAGTTCCGGTTTTCTTTTGGTATCTTGGCCCTCTGCGAGGCAATGGTCGAGTGTAGGTTTTCTTTTGATATATTAGTCCTCTCTAGGGCAATGGTCGTGTCTAGGTTTTCTTTTGATATATCGACCCTCTACGAGGCAATGGTCGAGTTGAGGTTTTCTTTTGGTATATCGGCCCTCTACGAGACAATGGTCGAGTTTAGGTTTTGTTTTGGCATATCGGCCCCTTTGTGAGGCAATGGTCGAGGTCAGGTTTTCTTTTGATATATCGACCCTCTACGAGGCAATGATCGAGTTCATGTTTTCTTTTGGTATATCGACCCTCTGTTAGGCAATGGTCGAGTTTAGGTTTTCTTTTGGCATATCAGCCCTCTACGAGCCAATGGTTGAGGTCAGTTTTCCTTTTGTTATATCGGCCTTTTGCAAGGCAGTGGTCGAGTTCAGGTTTTCTTTTGGGTATCTCGGCCTTCTACGAGGCAATGGTCGAGTGCAGGTTTTCTTTTGCTATATCGACCCTCTATGAGGCAATGGTCGAGTTTAGGTTTTCTTTTGTTATATCGGCCCTCTGCGAGGCAATGATTGAGTTTAGTTTTTTTTTTGCATATCGACCCTGTAACATCCCTAAGGAATATTACTTTTAAAATAATACAAGCGAATCAAAAGAAAATAAAATAAGACGTGATAATAATGATAATACCTCATTTATAATCACGTGTTCTCAAAATCCGGGAAAATAAAAAAAATCGCAAAGTCGCTTACATTATAAATGTTCGTAATCCAAATTTATTACAATTATAAAAGCTAAAATAGCTAATGTCCAAAAACATGAAAATATCATAAAATTCAAAATCTTCAAATGCCCATATATTCCCGCTCTCCAAACTCAAGCATCTCTTGGCTCACCAGTCAAATCATCTGCTCCCGGATAATAAATTATCCGATCATCGCCACACACAAACAGATAGGGTGAGCTATGCACATATGAATATAAAATAAGTATGACACCCATCCCAAGAAATAAATTTTTCTGATATGTTTTAATTGCAAATTTCCCACCCCTGATCTCATATTCCTTCATAAGTCATATGCATGAAACTAGGTCTTGGGACTTTACTGTGCTCCCACGAACTATCCCTTTCGTGGTCCAACCCTACGAGCCAATCCTACTCATAGTCCAACCCCACAAACTCCTCGTATGTGGTAAAACATCCAAGCCTTCTCAACTTGGACCCTGGCACGCACGCAATCACCATACTATGGACTCCTCGCCCAATAGTATTTGACGGGAACATCACAGTTCCTTGCCCATCGTGCGTCCAACGCATGTAATCACCATACTAAGGACTCCTCGCCCAATAGTAGCCGACGGGAACTCAACCAGTTCCATGCCCATCATGCGTTCAACCACTCAAGCACATCCCAGACCCCTATTGGACTTAATCCATCAAGCCCAAGCACAAAGGTAAGTGAACCTAGTCCTTTAAGTCCACTAATCAAAACAATAACCAATTACACAGCCACCAAAACCGCCTGGCACCGCCTAGACACCGCTAGGCGAATACTGGCAGAAAACTGCCCGACGGTCACACCCCCACCGCCAGGCACCGCTGAAGAAAACAAAACCACACAACTCCGTCACCGCCTAGAGGACACAACCCTGCCGCCAGGCGCCTAGAGCTGACAGTGACCACTGCCACTATTTTACACCCTACCGCCCGGCAGTTGCCCCACGCCACCAGGCGCCATACCTGTAGCGCAATGCTACTAGTTTTTGGCACTTTTTACAGATCTTAAGGCCTCCAACTTTCAATATCAATTTCACACACTAATCCTAGTAATTAATACATATCATCATGCCAAAACACCTAAGTACAATCAATTCATGTCCAAAACAAAATTTATCATGTTCCCATACTTCCCCAAAACCCATCATGATCATGCAACAATCGATCATAGTGATATCATCGATGGTAGCATTTTTCACACACTTATAACATCATACATTTGAGCTAACATATATAAGTTCATATATTCATCATGTCTTAGTAAGCACTACCAAAAACATACTCATCAATCACACATCTATATATTTATTATATACATTCACCAATCAAGGCCATACCAGCACTTGAGAACACTTAATCATCCATAAATAATCATACTATTAGAGAATTCAAACAACCAATCATGCGTCACGTATATCTCTAGCTACTGTCCTCCAAATCAAATCTCCATCATTCACAGTGAAGAACTACATGTTATGGATCTCCTGTCAAAATTTCACCCAAATCGGACGGTTAACGAACCGGGAAATGCAGTTTTACGAAAACTGCGCAAACCAGAAAAAGTGGTGGCACCTAGCACCCAAAAGTGGAAGGTGGCGCCTGGCGGGACTGTACTAGCACTGAGCGGTTCCTGTTGCGCGAAAAGTACAAAAACAACGTTTTTTGTGAACCAGAGCACCCCTCACATCTTTGGTATGGCACCTGGCGGTAACCAATGTCCCGCCAAGCTGTTCTTGCTGTTCCAGGAACCCTAACCTTCTTCTCTGCACCTGCGAGCTTTAACAAATCCCCAACTACTCTGTTTTCCATTGATTTTTCGATTCAAAGGCTACACTCAAAGGTTTAAGATCATGGTTCATTCCTATGGCTCCCAATATACGAAAACCCCTTACCTTATTCTGCTTAACTTAGTGTCACAATAATATTCTCAACCCCAAATAATATTAATTCGATTATCGTCCAATTTGACTGTGACTCACATGTAATTCAATTATGTATGATGCCCAAACACTCAGAACCAATAAGAACTTCCCATTTCCTCAATCAGACTCACATCATATAAATTAACCCCAAACATCTAGCATCACAGAAACACCCCAAAACCCGCAAGAACTGGACAAGCAAGTTCGTATCGCCTGGCGGGCAGCACCTTGCCGCTAGGCGGTGCATGAAGAAAACCCAGTTTTGGGTCCTGAAATTTTTGGGTCCTGAAAGTGAGTCGCCTAGCGGCTCTTCAACACCGTCAGGCAGTTTCTGTGGAAAATTCAGAAAACTGCGAAAAGTCTCATAAAACACAAGGAACACATGCAATTTCATTCACACATGGCATAGTTTATCATAACCAAAATAAAACCAACGTAAACAGCTCCCCTAACTTGGATTCCTTAGCTTATTTTTGGACTTGTTGTGAGATCCCTCTTGATCACCAACAATGTTCCTTTGACTCTATCTCAATACAGCTCCTTGCTTCCCTTACTTCTCACCTTACACTCTCCATTTTCGTATACCTAAGGCTATGCAACAATAACAGTCCCTAAACCACTCTTTCTTTCTCTTAATTGGTCCCTAATAATGGTCTTAATGAGAGGTAAATGGTATAAAATGAAAATACCATTAAACTTGAGTTTAATTGCCATTCATTGGCAATTATATAATGGTTTTCCAGCCCCCTTGGCTGCTAGGATTTCCTTGCCCTTTCACCTTCATGCTAAAGGAAATTTTGGCAAAAAGAAAGTTTAATTTGGGTTCACCAAGGTTTGAACCTATACCATGCCAAATGTCAAATTAATGCATAACCATTCAACCAATTCATGTTTCATGATAATTTATATAATTCTATAATTATATTGTCACTCATCATGATCTCGCACATATTTAAAATAATAAATTAAATAGCACATAAATGGTATACATAGGACTTGAACCCAAGTCCTCTCACACAATCAAGTACTCTCAACCACTTGAACTAATACTTTTCCACACTATAACAATCCGCATTAAATGCCTTAAAGACTCCTACTACCCGTCTTTATTAAATAATTATTTAATTAATTATTTAAATTTTTCGGGTCTTACAGACCCTCTGCGAGGCAATGGTCGAGGTCAAGTTTTATTTTATTATATATGCCCTCCGCGAGGCAATGGTCGAGGTCAGGTTTTCTGTTAGTATCTCGGCCCTCCGCGAGGCAATGTTAGGGTGCAAGTTTTCTTTTGTTATATTGGCCCTCTGCGAGGCAATGATCAAGTGCAGGTTTTCTTTGGTTATATCGGCCCTCTGCGAGGCAATGGTCGAGTTCTCTTTTTTTCATTTTTGAAACTCGGACGAAATTAGTGTTTTTATCTTTACTTATCTTTTACTATGATAATATGAAATTTTTACTTACATATAATCTAGTCAAATCTAAGTAAAGAGGGGCAACTTTCAACACCCAATTTCGTCCAAGTAAATGCAGTTGTTTTGTTAAAATAATAATAATAATAAAATAAATAATATGTTTTGATTGATGGTAGGTATTTTTTAACTTTAATTCTACCATAGGAAAAAAGAAAAAAAAAGAAGAAAAGAAGATAAAACCAAGAGAAAAGAGAATCTAATTTATTTTTAATTATCACACTTTTCATGAGCCCAAATGTTTTGTACATATTTTCACCCCCACTGTTTGCTATTTACACTCTTCACATGACATGTCAGAAAAGGACATTTCATCATTTTTGTTCTTAGAGAAGGGTATAATATTAGTAGTAATATTTTTTTATAATAATTTGAATAAATATCTTGCATTTACACTTATGTGATGTGTCTCTTTGCGTTGTCAGTCTGGGAAGGTATTATTTAAAATAGAAGCAAATATTCCCGATAATAATGCTTTTAGAGAATGGTACGATTTTAATAGTTAAAAGAAAATATTCCAGGTAATAATTAGAATCAATTGTATGAAAAATATGTTATGATTTGATGACGATTTTTATGTGACGGAAAATATGATTATAGTAATTATAGACAATATTTTGTTAATAATTATATTCAATACCGTGGATATTATGTGACCATTTAATCTCTATAATATGTTTCATCAGGACCAATTCATTCCTCATATATTTTATTATAATTAAAGACTAGGATTTCAATGGTATGCCAAGGTCCCTATATAAGCACAAAATTTCTCCAATGCCAGAGAACAAAATTCGAAAAACTCTTCTCCTTTTTTATTACCAGAGCACGCGCAAAAGGGGTCACCTAAATGCTCTTTGCTCCTAATGCTTTTCATGACGCGCAAAAGGGGTCACCTTAAGGTAAATGCCCTTTGCTCCTAATGCTTTTCATGATTCTCTTATAATATCAAATATATGATGGTTTGAACTGTTGTATGATTAAATGTGTTCGGGGTTCTCATGTTAGATAATTTTAGGTTTGTCATTATTGTGCTCAACCTTTCTTTTTTCCTTTATTTTTATCTTGATAAATAAAAAAGTTTCTTTTGTAGGCTTTAATTCTCTCTAAAAAAGATATAATAAATAAAAAAAATAAGAAATAAAAAATTATATTATTTCTTTTATATAAGTATTGAATATCATGTCAAGTCTCGGATTTGCTTGATAATCAAAACACTCCTTCACGAACTCTTAATTCTTTTTTTAAATTAATAATAATAAAAAATAAAAATTATAAAATCATTTTAAATATCATGTCAAATCTCGGATTTGCTTGATAATTAAATCTTTTATCATGTAGAATCTTGGGTTCTCTTGATATTAATAAAATATATATATATATATATATATATATATAAATCTAAAATTTAGAAAATAATAATAATAATATCAAACAGCCTTTTTATAAAGAACTACGTTATGCCCGATTTTTAAAATGGAAATACATAGGAGCGAGGTACAATCCTTGTCGGGCCAAAAAAAAACCAATTTTGTTTTTAATATGTGTTTTTATTTTGTTTGATTTTTGGGGAACAACAAATATTTTAAACATCAAATTTTATCTTGCATACTTAATTAAAGAGGGAACCGTCTTAAGACGGGCATTGTGGGGTGTTAATACCTTTTCCACACGTAACCGACTCTCGCACCCAAATTTGGTTTAGAAGACCACTCTTTTTAAGGTTTTTCTATAGTTTTCCATAATAAACTATGGTGGCGACTCCTCTCTTTCATTTTAAATTATTTTCGTCGTCCCGCTGCGATCTCAGTTGCGATAATCACATAAAAGGAAGTATAAACAAAAATTAAAATAGAAAAAAAATAACAAACAATTTGATAAATCATTGAATAAAATTGCACAAACAAAAAAGTGTATAAAGATATGATAAGATAGAAAATACCTTGAAAATTTGAGAAAGTTTTCCAAATATAAAAATAGTTGAACTATTGGGAGATAATGAAAAATTTTTAAGTAAACCAAAAGTTTTACAAATTAAGCAAAAATTAAAGATTGAGAATAAAGAAGATAAGTTTTTATATTACCTCTTAAGTGAAGGATTCATGTGATTCAGCACTTGAAATTGAGTGTCCCACTTTTTTATGTGAAAAAAGATAAACAATAAATAAAAATATAAAGAAAGAGTACGTGTACTAAAATGTGAAACCTGAAATCTATTTTGTTCACTGATATTGATAGTATATTTGATTATAACCACACAAAAAGAAAAAAAAAATGTTGATGGACGTCCTTGGTGGAGAAGTGGAAGGGGATCCATGGAGAATGCTTAGGATAAGTTGAAGCGCAGTGGAATTGGAGAAGAAGGTGAAGTGAGCTCTTGGAAATGGAGGATTTATGAAGATGAAGAGTGGAATTTGAGCTATGATATGGAAGGTGGCTAGAAGAGATGTTGGAGAAAGATAGCCAAGTGTGCTCTCAAATAAGAGTAGAAGGAGTGGAGTGATCTCAACAACTATGCTTCTACTTGGCAAATTCAAGAGTAACCTTTACATGTGCATAGGAAGCTATCATTTGTAGTAGATTAGCTTCCTTAATGCAATTCAAATTAAGCACAAATGTAATGGAGATGTAGCTTGAATAACAAGCTTGATTCTCGGCCATGTGATGTAAGAAGTGATGCAAGATGATGCCAAGTGTCCTTGTCACACACTCCTTGCCACCTTCACACTCTCCTTACCTTGGTCATGCTTAGCTTGCTTATCTCCATGTGTAGCATATGCCAAGAAATTTTGGGCCAAAAGAGAAATTGGGCTCGACCCAATTGATACACCATGCAATCACAAGTGTTCTAGCTTATTTATTGAAAGCAAATAAACAATGGCTCAATTTAAATCTAGACTACTTTCTCCATGCATCAACTCATATTTTGGAGATTTCTTTGGCCCATGTGAATAAAGTAAAAGCCCATGATTGAATTGATCATCTTGTGAGAGGCCCATGTGGATCTTCTTCATCATGGTTCTAGTGATTGGGCCTCGAGGTGGGCTTGGGTTGGTTGATGCCTTTGCGCTTAGGCTTGTTGGGGTCACATCATATGTAATCAAGCTTGTGATAAGAGGAAAAAAATATCTTATAAAAGAAGTCAAACAATTGGAAAAATAAAAGAAAATTTTATATATATTGTCACAATTGGGGTCACAACAGGATGGTGAAAAAATGATTTTAAAATAATAGAGAGTCTCTACCATAGTTTATTAAGGAAAACTATAGAAAAACCTTAAAGATTTTAGTCTTTGAAACCAAGTTTAGGTTGGGGAGTCGATTATGTGTGGGGAAGGTATTAGCACCCCATAACGTCCATCTAAAGATGGTTCCTTTTAATTAAGTGTGTAAAATTAATGCAATTTTTAAAATATTTAGTTTCTCGCAAAAATCAAACAAACAAACAAATACAATATATTAAAGAGAATTTTATTGAAATTTTTAGTTCGGTCCGACAAAGATTGACCTTGCTCCTATGTATATCCATTCGTAATGGAGAATCAGGGTTACGTAGTTCTTTAAAAACTATTTGAAAAAAAGATCTTAAGAACATTTTAAATTTTTGGGAGGTGAACCCGAAAGGACTTGGCCTCGCTCCTACGTATTTCCATTCAGAATGGAAAATCAGGAATCACGTAGTTCTAAATGAAAGGGAAAAAAAGAAAAATGATTTTGAAAAGATTTTAATTTCTTGGAAGGTGAACCCGACAAGGACTTAGCCTCGCTCATACGTATTTCCATTCAGAATGGAAAATCAGGGATTACGTAGTTCTAAATGAAAAAACTATTTTAGAAAGATGTGATTTTTGGAAGGTGAACCCGCCAAGGATTAGCCTTGCTCCTACATATCTTCAATTAGAATGGACAATCAAGGATCACGTAGTTCTAAATTAAAAACAATTGTTTGAAAAAGATGTGATTTTTGGAAGGTGAACCCGACAAGGATTGACCTTGTTCCTACGTATCTCTAATTGGAATGGAGAATCAGGGATTACGTAGTTCTAAATGAAAAAAGTATTAAGAAAAGATGGAAGGGTTTGTAAACTCGAATTCTTTTAGAGAGGTTTTGTAAGTCATAAAAAGTATTTATCAAGCAAGTCTGAGACCCAACAAGATAATTAAAAAGTATAAAAATTAATGATTATCAAACGAGTTTGAGAATCGACATGAGAATTAAAGTTATGAAAATAATGATTATCAAGCGAGTCCGAGACTCGACATGATAATTAAAGTTATGAAAATTAATGATTATTAAGCGAGTCTAGAACTCGCATGATAATTAAAGTTATGAAAAATCATGATTATCAAGCGAGTTCGAGATTTGACATGATAATTAATATTATGAAAATAATGATTATCAAACAAGTTTGAAACTCAACATGATAATTAAATTATGAAAATAATGATTATCAAGCGACTCCGGGACTTGACATGATAATTAAAGTTATGAAAATAATGATTATCAAGCAAGTTTGAGACTCGACATGATAATTAATGATTATAAAAATAATGATTATTAAGCGAGTCCAGGACTCGACATGATAATTGATGTGATGAAAATAATGATTATTAAGCAAGTCTGAGACTAAACATCATAATTAAAGTTATGAAAATGTTGATTATCAAGCAAGTCTGAGACTAAACATCATAATTAAAGTTATGAAAATGTTGATTATCAAGCAAGTCCGAGACTTGACGTGATAATTAACGTTATGAAAATAATGATTATGAAGCAAGTTCGAGATTGGACATGATAATTATTCTTATTAAAAAATCTTGATTATCATGCAAGTCCGTGATTATCATGCAAGTCTGAGACTTGACATGATAATTAATATGAAAAAAATTATAAAAAGAATGATTATCAAGCAAGTCTAGTATTCAACATTATATTTAATGTTATAAAACTTTTTATTATCAAGCAAATGTGAGACTCAACGTGATAATTAATGTTATGAAAATAGTGATTATCAAGCAAGTTCGATACTCGACATGATAATTAATGTCATGAAAATTATGATTATCAAGCGAGTCTGAAACTTGACATGATAATTAATATGAAAATAATGATTATGAAGCAAGTTTGGAACTCAACATGATAATTAAAGCTATGAAAATAGTGATTATCAAGCGAGTCCTGAACTCGACATGATAATCAATGTTATGAAAATATTTATTATCAAGTGAGTTTGAGACTCAACATGATAACTAATATCATGAAAATAATGATTATCAAGCAAGTCCAGGACTTAACATGATAGTTGATGTTATGAAAATATTTTGAATGATTTTAATGATCAAGCAAGTTTGAGACCTAACATGATAGTTAATGAGAATTTTGAAATTTTAATTATCAAGCAAATTCTAGGCTCAATATGATAATTAATGTTATGCGATATATGTATAAAAAACAAAATAAATAATTTATAATTTTTGTAAAATATTATATATGTCTTTTAGAAAAGAATATCACCAAACAAAAATAAAATTTTCTCAGTTAATGCCTAGACATATTTATTATTCAATAGCTATCTCAAAATTCTTTATTCCAGTATTCATGTTTAGTGTGCATCTTGTGCGTTATTTTGAAACATCCAATATAAGCAGCATATTATATTACCCATTAAAATCAACACTCGCATTCCGATAAAAAAAATTAAGGAAAAAGTATAAAAGATTTTGATCAATAAACTAACGTACCAAAAGAAGCTTTCAAATGCAGAAATTATATATACATATAAGGTTTTATGTTTCTTTGACACCTTTTATGCCCACACACATGCATCTTTCATCTAATATTAATGGCAATAAGGCCCTTTCCAGATTTTGTATATTACACAACCAACCATTTCTTTTGGCATAACAAACCCACATTATAAGAGACAATTTCATAAAAGTAATGATAGTTAGAACATGTACATATAGTTTCATGACGAGTTCAAGCTTTAGTGTAAGAGAAGGAAAAGAGAGAAAAAAACAATCAATATGTTCGGTGCTATGATCTCATAATAAATATCACAAGTAAATATAAAAGGAGAAAGAAAAACCTAGATTTTTTCACACTTGTTTGATGATTTTTCTTTTCAAAATTGAAACAATGTTTGCAAGTGTATCTCTCTTATCTTCTCAAAGCTTTATGTTTTGGTGGCTTTGCCCCTCCAAGAAGTATTTTTTAGGTGCTTTTTCTTTGTGCATCAAGGTGTGTGATCCCTTAGTGTGAGTTGTTCTAGAATGATCGTTAACAAATGTTGATGAGAGTGAGATCCACAAAGCATATTTTTTACCTTGGAAAGAAGATGACAGTGGATAAAGGAGAAATGTCTAGTTATGTATTGTGTGAAAACACTATCTTTAATGAAACGGAGAAAGAAAAAAGAACTCGAGGAATGTCAAAGATTATGAGATCCTAAGACCTTATTTTTTTTTAGTATCGTCTAAGATATTAACTGTGTGCGGAGGTTGAGAGAAATGGGGAGAGAATATAGATTGTAGAAGTATTAGTAGGATGTAGTTGAGTAACGGTAACACATAACAATTTATTTTGAAAAAAAAAACTTTCCTTACTTTATTTTAATTTTATTAGTTTGTTTTATTCACTTATTAGCCTAATATATATTTTTTTAAACAATATTTTTATAGTTGTGTGTACCATTATCTTTTTTCATTTTTTTTACAAATTCAAATATATTTTATAAAACTATTTTGATTATTTAAAAACCTGTTTTTCTATTTTCAATTTATTATTATTTTTTTACTATAAAACTCTTTTTTTAATTCTTATTCTTAATCATTAATTTTATGTTTTTTTTTGGTGTTTATCTTTTAAAAACTTATTTTCATTATAAAAGTTATTTTTCTTATTTTTTTCTATTTAGTTTATTTTTCAATTTTAAAAACTTTTAGTTAGTTTATTATATATTAAATTAGTTTTCTAAGAAATAAGAAAAATAAGGTTATTATTATTAAAAAATATTTTTATTTTATTTTATTTATTATTTAGTTTCTTGGACGAAATTAGGTGTTGATATATATATATATATATATATATATATATATATATATATATATATATATATATACTTAATAAACTATAAGTACTAAAGTAATTTAAACAGAGATAGTATGAAGACAATATATGTATTGACACGAGTATAGGAACAAAGACGAGATGGACATGTACATATTCATCCTCATTTCCATACGCATTTAAAAAAGTCGCATATTCATACTTGTATCTAATTGATATGGGAATTCTCCATCAAAACGGAAACAGTTTTGAATAATATCCACAGGAACGATATATTTGCCATCCCTATTTGATAGTGATACTTAACATAATTTATTAAAAGAAAATTGATTAAATAATAGTGGTATGACTTTTTAAATATATACTATTATAAAAACTATATATTCAAGATGATAATTACACATATTTATTGGCTACTCGGATGGCTAAAAGAATATCTTTCATCATAAACAAGTATAACTAATGGATAATTCTACGCGTATATTATAGAAATAAATTTATGAACTTGAGTGGCTTCAAAGTTACCATCATGTCATTATTTAAATGAACCAAACATGTTTTTGTAGGACTGGAATATGCTTATAATTGGTTCTATAAGAAACACTCTTGAGTCCTCTTCTTCTTTGTTGTAAATTTGAGATGTATCCTTCCACTCATTGATGATGGTCGATATGTGTTACAGTAAGATCTCTCCAACAATCGAATAACTGAGACGCTTACAAAGACATCTGATGCTCAAGTTAGATATATGTGTAAGACAATAATAAATGCTAGAATGAATACATAAGAATTACCTCATGAATAATGATATTTATAGCATTTTCATGGACTTTTACTTGGCGGTGCCCAGGTTACCAAGTTTGTACCTTTCTTAGGTAGTTTAGGGTTTCACTAATCCATCTTATTTCTTAATCCTTGTATCAATCATACGAGGCTTGCACTACTCTTATGACCGAGATGTTCATGTTGACATGATGTTGTCATGGGTCAACGACATAAATTTGATATATCTTGAATATAAGATTCTCATTTTGCAAATAAAATTTTCATTCTTTGGTTTTCTTGGCCTTTATAGGTATAATAGTCCATAGTCTTGGGAAGCATAGTGACAAAAAGACTTGACTGATGGTGTAGGCGTTTGTTAAAAGCAACTGTTAGTCAAGAAGAACAATAGACTATCGTTGTAACTGTTAGATCTAAAAGGATTTAACAGTTCAAGATGAGGCGGGGGAGTTGAAAGGATTTGCCTTGGTTGCCATAAATATGGCTTCATTCTTGGGGACCATTTGTGTTATCCTAGGAGATGAGGTTTTATGCTTTGATGTGTTGTGTTTTAGTGCTCATTTAGTCATTTGTTTAGGTATTCCTTTGTCTGTAGCTTTCGATATGTCATCGAGTAATGCCGAGAAGGCGCACAGGTATGAACAGAAGGTGAGATCTTCTACGAGTATTTCATGCCCTAGTGACAATAATAGTATGGGAAGTCATGATGGTTTCGCCAAAAAATGGGTAGAGAATGAATTCCTCTAGGAGGAAGGTATGATTGGATAGTTCCCCAAGTGAAAGAGTACTTCCCTAAGTATCGATGGTCGTCTACTACTTGATTGTTATGTGAGACTGTGCATATGCTTGAGAGAATGTTTAGGATGACATAGCTTATGTTCACAGGGTTTGCGTCATTGACAATGTGTGTCAAGAATCTTATCGGGATTACTTTTTAATATGTAAATAACCTTCATAATCGAGCTACAAGTCCGCTTTCCTTTTGATGAATTAGCAAATGGGGTTCTATGCATTTTGAATGTGCCATTTATCAACTACATCCAAATAGTTTGGTTGCCCTTCAAGATTTTTTATGTCATATGCATGATTTTAAAATTAACACATTCTCCACAAGTCTTCTTTCATTACTATAGCACTCGGTCAGGTGAACTGGTTAGTTAGTTATCCTTACTCGACCAAGTTCTCCACAAGTCTTCGTTTAAGGACTTTGAAACTAGGAAGAATTATCTTGTGTTACCTTTACGGTCAAGATTTAATGAAAATGGCAAGGATCGTTGTGATTCTCCCTTGATCGAGATATAACTTGGTAGGGATCACATATCAAAGCTTCCTTAACCAAACTTAAACAAGATAATATATACTGAAAATCATTCTTTATTAAATGGGTGCCTCGTTAAAACCTTCTTAGTCAAAATCATCCTTAGTAAAAAAAGATCGAATGAGCACAGTGTACACCAAACTTCTTACAATTGGGATACAAATTCTAACTAAAGGGAAACTTTAAATATGTTACATTCCAAGTCCTAGGTATAGTTTTGTCGAACAGGTACTTTAACAGGTATGCTCGTTTACCGACATCTTCAACTATCTGAAATGGTCCTTCTCAACTGGTCGAGAACTTCCCCTTGGTTTTCCCTACGCTACTAGTCATTCACCATACTAGATCGCCTTGCAGAACCAAAATATGATTGGTTTCCACAAGAAACACTCCTATGTCTTCTTCTTCTTTGTTGTAAGTCTGTGATGTATCCTTCCACTTATTGATGAAGGTCGAGATGTGTTCGGATAAGATCTTTCTAACATCCAAACAGTTGGCTACAAAGACACTATAACACTCAAGTTAGATATGTGTATAAGACAATAATAAATACTAGAATGGATACGTAAAAGATACCTTGTAAATAATGCTATTTATAGTATTTTCATGGGTTTCTACCTTGTTGGACCTAGGTTATTAGGTTGATACCTTTCTTAGACAGTTTAGGATTTTGCTAATCCATCTTATTCCCTGATCTCTTTATCATTCATACTAACCTTTATCTAGGAATGCAACATGGTTGAGGTGTGCACTACGACTTTGGCTAAAATGTTCATGTCGACATGATGTCATCCTAGGCCAATGACATCATTTTGGTCATATATAACACATTACCTCCCTAAACTCGATTTATCTCAAATCTAAGAGTCTACTTTTACAAAGAAAATTTTTATTTTTTGTTCTCTTGGCCTTATAAGTAGAAAATTAAAATATCTTTCAATAAGTCTCAAAAATCTCAAAAACAATCTCTATTATCAAGCTACTATTTTTTTTTCTATAACTAATTTAATTTAGTTTCAAAAAAGTGGTTTTAAAAATATATTAAAAAGAAACTATATAAAAAAATTCTAGTTTATTAATTTCTTTTATCACAAAGAAGGAGGAAAATATGTTTTCAATATTTTTTATTTTTATTTCTTAAAAATTGGAAATAACAATATATATATATATATATATATATATATATTATTTTTATTCTAAGAATTAGGATATACTGCTACTATAACTTCCCCCCAAAAAATGAACAAAATCCCTTTATTTTATTTGTAACTGTTCATTTAATACATTTTTTATTTCTTTTGTTCTTATTATTTTTTTTAATCTAAAATAAAATATATAAGTTTTAACTAATTAGCATGCAATATTCTTCTTTAGAGAATATACTTTTGGAGATCACAATGTCATGTGATTCATGTGCCAACTCATCGACTCACGTGGCTCCTTCACTCCATGCGTTGGACCTAACAATATTTTGTTATTATAATAACGTATAAATATGTAGAATGGTGTGCCAAGTAACATGTGTGTTTCTCATTTTGAGAAAAATTTGATATACAAGTAATAAATACAATAAATAGAGTTATTGATAGTTGTAAATTATGTTCTGTTTGTGTTGGATTTTGTAGCATTGGTATGAGAACATGTATTAGGGTTTAAAAATGTTTTGGTCATGGGTAGTGTTTATTAATTTATTATTTTGGAGTATTTTCTCTTTATTTTGGAAGGGGACAATAGGATTATCCTAATCCTTATACAAAAATATAAAAAGAAGAGAAAAAAAAACAAGAAGTAAAGAGAAGAAAATAAAGATAATCACTTCGTAAGTATTTTTTCTAACAAGCCTAAAACAAAAGACAATAAGAACACTCATAAAGAATTCTTAACAACCACAATACTAACTACAAAAACATATATTCCAACAAATATAAAAGCGTTTCTCATATCTAAAGGTGCAATTATATAAACATTCTTTTAGATTATCTTGTCTTTTTATCATTGCCATTGAAACTTATTTCCCAAGACTTGTTGGACTTTCCATGATTAGTTTCGCTCTCACTTCCTTTGTTTTTGTCATATAATATCTCCATGATTTTCAAAAGTCAAGCATTTAGAGAAACAATGAAAAGATGAGTTATTCCATGAGCATCATTTTTGCTCAGGGTTATTGAAACTTGAGTTCGTTAAGTCCGCAAAATGGTGACATGGAGGGTCAAAGACGCAAATAATAAATTTGCATTAAAAGAGAAGGACAACAACCATCACTTATGTACTATATGGCCCATCGTCGAACCATCGGTCAGGCAGACCAAGGACAAGCGGCCGCAGGCCGCCCGCTACATGCGGACCTTTCTTTGGGACATTGATGTGATAATCTCCGGAGTGCTTTAAGGGAGTCCACGACCAAACACCCCTTGCGTTCATTTCCATTTGAACTTTGTCTCCACTTTTGTGGAGACCCTCATTCATGAGAACAGCCGAAAGGTCGCACGGCCCGCCGGTCGAGCGGCCGCACCAAAACTGGATCATTAAGGTAAAAATAAGTTAAGATAATACAAGTCAGTAATCAAGTTTAAAAAGTAATTGGGCCATGATTAAGAAACGTTAATCACGGGCCCATACCAAAAATTATAAATAGAGGCCCAAGGTAAGTGGGTATGGACCTTTAACTCGCATTTATTACAACATTTATTGCTATCTCCCGATCAGACTTGAACTGATTTAAGCATCTGAGCCTTTTAGATAGGTACACCGATCGCCCGATCAGCCAAGCGGAAGGAGAAAAAGACTTTGAACAGGAGAAAGAGTTGAACAAGCTAGCTGAGGAGAACATTGGACAAAAGGACTAAAGGGTAATTTGAGTGTTGGAGATAGGTGCTTGACCCCTATACCCGAAACAACTTACATAGATACAAGTAATAAAAACATGTATTACACAATGAAGGAGAAACTGAAGAAGATAACCAACATGAATAAAAGTGTTTCTTTTTATGTGATTAAATGCGCAATGATTTTAGACATGTGGTTGGGCACATACACCAATCAGAATATGAGAAACTAGCAAATGAACATTTCTTAGAAATCCATGCCCAAGCTCTAATTTATGCAACTAGAAAAATTTCCTCAACTATTACATTTATGAAAATAATGTTGCTTCTATGAATCCAAATGCTCCAAACTCTTGTCATCCACATACAATTCCACATTGTATTAGACTTCTTATTTAAACAAAGATGTTCAAATTGACAAAAATGTATCTTTGCACTATTAAGATACAAAAGAAGTCCTTGTCCAAAAATCACACAAACTCCATATGTGTGTGTAGCTATCCTACAAGTAAAGAATAAATGTGAACTTGTTTCATTGCAAGATTAACACATGACGCATTCTACTATCATGCTTTACACCCATGTGTTGTAAGTTGTCTCGTGTGGTAATCTTATTAATAATCACGCGTCAAGAGAAGTGTTGGGCTATTGTTAAGGCTTTTGTTTTCCAAAAGAAGTCATATAAAAATGTTTCCTCATCTACAATTCTACTATTTAATCTCTTATATGCATATTTTACCATATAATCATGTGTTTCCCCATCATTCCATATCCACTCATCATTAGAGATGGCAAATAAATTTGTCCCCGTGGGTATTGTCCGAACCCGTCCCCGTTTTGACTGAGAATCCCCGCATTGACTGGGTATGGGTATGGGTATGGGGAATCCCCGACTTTTTAATTGGGTATGGGGATGGGTATGAGGATGTACATATCCCCACCATAATACCCGTCCCCGTTTAAATTATTAAAATATTCACAATTAATTAAGTAATCATATATATATATATATATATATTATTTTTTATTTCTTCTAATTATTTAGTTTGTCATGACACTCATTCGCATCTTAATTATATTTTCCATCTTATGATAACCTTTATGTAATTATTAAAAAGATATATGTCAATTAAAAAATTTGTATGTCTCACATTTGAATATTTCTATTATTTTTTAATATTTTATTTATTATATATTTTCCTTTCTCATGAGAATGTTTAATACTCTCAATTTAAGTATTTAATAGCACAAACCTTTTGTTTACTAGGTAATATAAAAAAATCATTTACTTATTATTATTAGTTTTTTTTTCATTTGAAGAACTCTTTTGTTTTGCTAAAAAACTTTTTTGTTATTTCTCAACCATTGAATATATATGTTAATATTTGAAAAGTTTTCTTAGATCTCTAAGATATTTTTCAACTTATCATAACCTTAATTATACATTTGTTTTCCTTTGTGCAATTTCTTTCAATAGTCTCTCAAATTGTTTATAAACATTTGTTAATTTTTTAATATTTTTATTTATTGTTTATTTTCATTATGTACAATACTATTTCAATATATTTTATCTAATTATATTTTATTTTCTAACTCACT
>Ga0214545_1001634_pt1 | contig 42306 bp, 13 predicted proteins | sample CNSS4metaG_FD_160064 | JGI IMG/M metagenome (GOLD analysis project Ga0214545, IMG submission 160064) | Root nodule microbial communities from cowpea collected in UCLA plant growth center, Los Angeles, California, USA - CNSS4 | ecosystem: Host-associated > Plants > Roots > Nodule | place: USA... | reverse complement strand
AAATAAAAATATATATATATATATATATATATATATATATATATATATATATATATATATATATATATATGAAACAATTTATTCTGACCAAGAAACTTACTAAGAGACTAAAAGTATTTGTAATTTTAAGTCATTTCCATTATTTTTTTTATGCAAATTCAAATTAAAATAAGATTCTTATAAATAAACTATGGAAATTGTCCTTATAAATTATCCTGTCATGAAGCCACATGTCAAATTAGATACAGTAAACACTTTGTCTTTGTGGTTTATGTTCTGTATTTTATATGTTCAATTATAATTTCATTATGGAATGTCTATACATTGATCTATAATGGTTTTAGATAGAGATGTGTCATATGCAAGCTTAACACGCAAGTAAATTTTTATGATTAGATGAGTTCATAACAACTTTTAAAAAAGAAAAATATGAAAAAAATAATCTTTTTAATAAATTAAAATTAATTAGAACATGAAGTTACAAACTAAACTAATTTAAGTGGATGGTGAGATAAGTAAAGTGTAAATAAAAATTATATAAACTAAGGATTGAATTTGAATTTTGAATAGTAATAATAGATTCAACATTCAATGAATTAATAACTTGTGTCACTACAAAAATTATAATTGTAAGGGTGTTATATGTAGTGTTATATGTGATGTTTCCAAGGATTTTAACCTCTGTGAAGTATGTTATTTGTGATTTATCACTTTCCTGGAAGAACCAGAATCGTTAACAAATTAATTAGGGTTCTCAATAACCCCTAAAACTATGAAACTTGATTTTTATGAAACCCCACATACCACACACAAAGAGAATGAGAGCTTGGAAAATTCTGAATCAAATTGAAATGGAAGCACAAGAAAAGAGTTCAGCATTCACAACACCACAAAGATATGTCATTTTAACTTTGTCCCTAACATCGCAGAGACAGAAAATGAATAAAAGATATGAAATGAGGTTTTTTAAAATGAAGAAGGTTATTTGACATCATTTGACGACCATTTTACAACTTCTGTAAAGTTAAAATAATTTTAACAAATACTTTTGTATTTTTAGAAGCAAAAGAAAGTGAATAGTATTAAAGGATAGTGTCAAATGATAGTAAGAAAAATGTGATGTCAAAATATCAGTGTCTATTAATAAATTACTAGTAAAATTAAATATTTTTGTAGTGTGTTTAGCTTCATAACCATCTATATTTAATGTAGAAATATTAATGCATAATTGTGTTCTCAAAATCAAACATATCAAATTATACTAAAAAAATTTAATGAATTAGATTTTACTCCATTCCATTAATATGTGATATTTTTTAATATAATAAGCTCGTTCATATAGGTATTATATGAACTCGTCCCAATTTTAAAGGAGAAGACTTCTATTAATTTAGGTACTAATATGAGTATAAGTAATATCCGATTTTTTTTAATTGAGTATGAGGACACGTATGGGTATATGGATATTCATTCATTCCCCATCATCATACACGCCCTAATACTTATCTCGTCCTTATCACGTCCCCTTTTAAAGTACTAAAGTACCCACAATTTAGATAACCTATATATATATATATATATATATATATATATATATATATATACACTTTTCTTAGATTTTAGTTTTATAACCTTATTTATATTTTTTCTTCCTCTCTTCTAATAATTTAGCTTGTTCCTTATCACAAAATTTATTCACATCTTTAAGGTACTTCTCCTCTTTTTATAACCTTGTGCGGTTATCTTTACATTTGAATATTTGTATTCATTTTTAATATTTTTATTTACCCTCATTTTCACATTAGAATGTTTGACTCAATTTCAAGTGTTTAATCGAATAAATCATTTATTTACTAGGTAAGATAAAAAAAACTTTTTTTTATTCTCTTTCATCCTTAATTGTTGTTTCATTTGAAGATTTTTTCTTTTATATAAAATAATTTTCATTACCTCTTAACACTCCAACTAGTTTGGTATCTGAAAAGTTCTCTTACAATACAAGAAAACTCTTAAATAGTGACCAAAAATATGTTTAGAGACCAATTTCCAAGCTCGGGAAACCAATTTTTTTTGTAGCTAAGACCTTGGTAGTTAATGTTAGTGACAAATTTAGAAATCAATTCATAATAGAAACTATTAGTTACCAATTTGGAGTGCAATTATAATTTTTTGAAACTATTTTAGTTACAATTAATTTTTAGTTTATAAATTAGTATCTAAAATTGGTCATTATTCAAAAAATTTCTTGTAGTATTAGATCTCAAACGTACTTTCCATTTTATTATACCATTAATTATATATATATATATATATATATATATATATATATATATAATATTATTTTGTTCAATGGTGATCAAATTGTTTATAAAACACATATTTGATACTTTTTTTTTCTCATGTAAAATATTCTTTTGATGAGTTCTTATATAAATAATTTTATTTTTTTAACATGTTATCATAAGTATAAATTTATTATCGCAATTGTATAAGACATTTTATTTACTATAATATTACTTAGGGTCCAAAACCGGACCCGACAGGTTTGCCTGTCAACCTATCCAAAATGGGAGGTTTTGGGGTTGAAAATTTCAACTTGTTAGCCCGCTCTTTACTCGGCCAATCTAGCTCGTAAATTTGATGGGCCAAAATGCGGATTGGCTGGTTGGCCCTTTTTTAAAATTAAAAATTAAAATATAAATAATTTAAAAAAATAAATTTTGTATATTTTATTTTATAAAGGTATAAATATATAACAATATTGTAATTTAAGTTATTAATACTTACAAATCAAGTTTTAATTATTAGTTATAATAGAGTAATTTAATATATAAATAGAATTAATAATTATTTTAATTTATTTAATTAAAATCTTTAACTAATAAATTAAAAGTTTAGAAAATATTTTATATGATTGAATATGTTTTTAATATTCATTTATATGTATATATAATCAATTTAAAAAATTGAAAACAAACTAAAAAAATTAAAAAGAACTTACGGGCCAGCCCAGTCTGGGTCGTCAATCTATCCTCTGCAGGACGAGTTATCATTAGTGGTCCGTTTTTGTCTGACAGATCAGCCTGAGCTGACTTATTTTTTACGAGCCAATGATATATCGGGTCGGACTAGCCCGTTTTGTCATCCCTAATATTACCATAATTGTTTTTTATCATCATCAACATATGTTAAAGTTCTAAAGATGAAATATCCATGTTAAATTTCAATTATTATTAGTTTAATCTTTGTTATTTGTATGATTTCCTTGGTGTATTATAATTTTTATAAATATATAAAAAATATTCATTATAATTTAGAGAAAGTAAATAAAGAGACATTTAAAATATTTTCTTTAATATTTTTAAAAGATGATCTTTGATGTTATGAAATTTGTTTCATTAACGTTTATAAAATTAATAATATTTTAATTGTCATGAAATTTTATTTTTGAGATATATCTAATTATAACTTTTTTCTAATTGATATATTAAAAACAGGTATATAAGGTAAGTAATAACGAAACTCGTTCTCGCGTTTCATTCATACTAGGAAGCAGTTTTTCACATCATCAGGCTGAATCAAACATGAAATTTTGTTTGTTGAAAAAGATGCTTATTATTAAATTCCAAATAAGATTATACATACAAACAATTCCCTCGCATATAAAATTAGCAATCATATATGCATTGAGTGGCCACATCTATCTTGTCCGAATGCAACGTCGCTTAGCCACAAAACTCGCACTTAAGCTGTTGCATTCTGTGGCTGAAGTCATTTATTCTCTCTCTCACACACACATTTGTTATTTTTCCACTCAATAAATAAAAAGAAACAATTGGGAGTTTCAATTTCTAAACCCTAATAAAGAATATCCAAGGAGTGATACGTCCCAAATCACACTTTCTTTTCTCACAATTACGTGTAACCACGTACATTATATTATATATATGAATGCTGCTTGGTGAATCGATTCTGAACTAACTTCAAAGTGAAGAATCTGTAGCTGCTGCGTCATAACGTAACGTTTTGGTTACATTCATTTACCATCAGGAATCTAATTTAATAACCTAAGATAAGCTAAGAAATTGAAGCCTCGTCAGCAAGGGATTTGATTGGTGTTGGAAAGATAAGATTCTGTGTTCTTGCTAGCCTTTTAATAATTCTCTATCATCTATACTACTCACTCTTTCTTTATTTAGCATAGTTATCATATGCAGCTGTTTTTGATGAAAAAAAAATTATTGATGTTGTTGTATACAACCATGGAAATTGAATTATGAAGTCCCTTTAATAATGTTTCGTGTTTTTCCTCGATATATAATAACCCATGACTTTTCTTATCCAATATATCAGATTACATTTTTAATTTACATATTATTAAACTTATTGTAAATATCACAGACCGTCAAGACTCAATTATAACCCAAAGGAATATATATTCATAGCTCAATTTATAACCTCACATCACTATATTCATAGCTCGTGTAGAATGGTTGTACGATAAAAATTAAAATGATTTTTAGTATAAACCATCTATAAGTTTAAAATAATGTTAAAATGATATAAAAAAAATTAAACCATAAAAGATATAAATCAATTTTTGTAAAAGATATAAAAAAATTGTAAGATCTCTTTTTTTTCTATTTTACACTCTGTCCTAAAGAGGGGTTGGGCCTGACCTTTTCGAGGGCCCAAGACCAGCCCACTTTGGACCTCCAAGACCCCCTCACAGTCCCTCACTCTTCATTCTATCTCATTTTACAGAAAACAGTCCCCCTCCCTCAACCAACTCTTGAGCAGCAGCTCTGCTAGAGCACAACTAGAGCGTTCCTCGGAGCTAGTCTAAACTCCTCTCCAAGTAAGTAAAACACTTGAGCTTTGTATTTGTCCCATTCCTTTTTGCTTAGTGTGTTGGTCCAACTTGGGGTTGCTCTAATAGTTTTTTTTTTGTGTACCCCGGATACGTTACAACTTCTTAATCTATCGTGGTGTTGTGTGAGCTGCTGTTAGGGCTCTCGTTTCCTTTAGCCCTCTTTTTCTCATGTAAGGGAAGCTAGGGTTTCACTTTTTTTTTAAGTTGTTTTGTTTGTTCCTATTTTGTTTTGCTGAGTTTGATTAGTGTTTTGTGGAATATAAGTCAAGATCGGGTGTATTTCCAAGTTAGGGGTTCAGATATTCATGAAACTATGATATTTGACGTTATTTCTCGTAATCTGGAAGCGTCGGGTGGTCACTGGGCGAGTGATTGGTCGCTGGGCGACTGTGTCATTTTTCTGATATGCGCAGTTTTAGTAAAATTGACTTTTCTGACTCATTTACCGTTGGATTGAGCTCAAATTTGGACATTTGGTCCATAACATGCTATTTTGTGGTTTGACCGGTTGGATTGTCGGTTAGATGTCTGTAGCTTGAGAAATGTGTCACGCATTACTGCAATGATTTTGGTTTGTGATAATAAATTTACTAAGGAATTTCGGTGTAAGAATTATGGTTGTGTGTTGTGCTTGATTGTATGGAATTGTAGGTACTTAAATGTTGGCACTCATTTATTTGGGATGAATACTATTTTGTGATATATGTATGTCATGGTATGCATTTATAAAGTATAAGATTAAATGAAATCTTGTTATGTTGAGTATGAAATGGAAAACATGACTTATTTGATTAGTGGTGGTTTGGCATGAGAATTGAATGCTTGATATGACATGTGAATTTTGTTGGTAAAAGAGTTTCAAGGGAAACTCTTGGTGATGGTGGTTAGTGTATACCTTGATATAGAAGATGTCTAGATAAAGAAAGGTATCCTGAACTCTAAAAAATTATTCACGCTCACATAGAGTAGAATAATAATTTATGTGGTGAGAGTAGCAGGAGGTCCTAGTCTTGGGACATATTGGGCCCAAGACATTAGGATATTAACCTTGTGTGTGGTTGGGTGATAACCCCTTGCATCTAAACTCCGCAGAGTTTAGAAACCAGCACAGGTGCATACTTCCTTTAGAATTCTATATCAAGAATATGATCTGGATATTGAGTTAGAGAGTCCTTTAATTGTTTGCTTTCACATGTTTTGGGTGTTTATTGCTTTGCTTGTCTATAACTTGTTTTATAATCTGCTTGCTCAATAACATGTTAAATATTTTACTCTAGCTTACCCTTTCTCTTTGTGTTTGTTCTCTTCTTTGGCTTTTTCCTTTTGCGATGATCACCAAATCTTTGGTGGGAGCAGATGTGGAGACTCTTGGTGATCGTGATGTTGGCGGGGAGGTTGTGATTAGTTAGGTTTCCTAGATCCTTTATTGCTCATTGTTGAGCCTTTCTTCTTGTGTATTGCTATCTTGTAGCAATTTCCAATTTAATCTAATTTGTGTTTAGATTCTATTCAGGACATTGTGTTGTGTCTTTAGGTTTCCATTCCAGTATAATGTGAGATAACTAAGAAAGGTTAATTCTAAATATGTTTTATGTCGGTGCCCTATTCTATATTATAAACATGTGGCGTTCTATTTATTTGATTATTCAACTAAATTGGGACGTTACATAAATACTTATACATTTTGTTATAAAAAAAAATTTGCAGGAAATTGTTACCAATTTTTTTGCAAAATATTTTGTATAAAAAACTTTTCGCAACAAATTTTGTAGGAAATAATTATCCACGAAAGAATTACCTACCAATTAAAATTCTCATAAAAAATAGCAGGAAAAAGTCTTTTCTTACAAATTGTTTTAACAAATTTGCAAAAAAAATCTCATGTAATATGAGAATTTTTAGTAGTGTCAAATATTACAAGTTGCAATCATTTCATAACAAATATGTGAAAACTAGCATAATTAACCATCAACTTAAAATATTGTAAGTATACTATATAAAATATTAAAAATTATAATTAAACTATGATTAAAAACCATTAAATTTTCCTTTTAATTGCCTCGAAGAGACTAAATTTGGGTAGAGTTTTAATTGAAAATAAAAACATTTGTTTCTTATGAGAAAAAATATATATAAATGTGAAGTATACTAAATTATTAAGATAATATAAACTATGCAAAATGATTTAGATAATATAAGCCAAAGAGGTCAATTTCTTATTTTTAATAGTGGAAAACCTAACCTATCTGCACATGCAAGAATTGTACCAAATGGTTTTCTTTGAAAAACAAGAATTGCGATATATATCATGTTGGTGGAGTGTCTCCTCCAACGTTTTGATTTCTAATTAATAAAATGGAGTTTTCTTTTCTCAAATTAAAAAATGTGTTACAAATGTATTTTTTTAAACAATGAAGACAAGCAAAAGATATTGTTCGTTGAACAAAAAATTAATTATTGTTAAAACTTGCATTAAAGAATAATTAATCACAATGTTAACTAAAAATAGTGACAAATGATATAGTTAAATATTTTCTCTATCACGACAATATCATTGACATGTTCTAATATATCGACTCTATCATGCGTTTCTCCCAACGTCGTGTTATCATTTTGATAAATTCCCTTATTAGGTTAAAAATACGTAAATGTAAAACTAAACACATGGAGCTACTGTTGTGGTCTTATTAAAACTACCAATTAAATAATTCTAAATAAACATAACAATTCCCTTTGTTGTATTATCTCAATTTATTTATTTTTATAGACTTAAAAGTTGTATGGATATTGATAGAAATATCCAATTTTAAGCACAGTTTTAAATATTGGAGGTTCAAAACTACACCCAGAAATAAAATAAAAGACTTTTGGAAGCTATATATTGCTTGTTTTCATTTACTTAGAATATACATTTTTAATTTGTTTAAAGCCTCGTAAGTCTTAGTATTAAGACAATATGGAAAATATTGTTGAGATTTTTTTTTTTTCTGGTTATTATGTTAAAAGAGCGAAGTGTCTATTGATTTTTAAGATGACCCAACTTGATGAGGTATGTTTAGTAGATTTTTTTTTTCTTGATTCATTTTGTTATTTATAAGAATGAAACTTTCATTTCATGTATATATTGGTATCCATCCAACATCATTAGAACTGAACTTAATCCATGGAGCATGGTCACCTCTATTCCACCTTTAAATAAGTATTTTCTTTAGGTTTTAATTGAGGGGCTACTGAAAAGTCTAAGCCATTAAAGTTTTTTTTTTCAAGTGAATTAGGATGAACACTAAGATGAACTTGTCTCATTATAAAAATCTAATTAATTCTTGAAAACAACAGGTCGAAGGTTGAAATGGACGGTTTTGGACAAAAGTTTCAAAAGGGCTCTCTCGAATTAAGGGTCAATATGGGTTGACTCTGGCTAAAGGCCCAGGTCAAAAATCGAGACAGGCCGAACCAGATTGAAAATAGAGAAGGATCAACTTAGGTCGAAGGTCAAGACGACTAGTTTGTGCTGAAGGTTGAGACTAGTGTGACCCTATGGGAAGGTTAGGACCGGTCGACAAAGCAAAAGTCGAACGTCGACTAGGGCTAACCCGAGTTGAAGTTTGAGATTGTTCGGTTTGGGTTGAAAGCCGAGATGGGCTGAACTGGGTTGAAGGTCGTCTTTGACCAATTCGGCTGAAGGTTGAGACAAACCTATTCAAACTGAAAGTCAAGACAAATCGGCCTAAACCGAAAGTCTAATATTTTATTTAAAAAAATTGATATTTTCTTCATGTTCAAGAAAAAAGCTTATGGTCTAACTATGATTGAGATGGTTTTTATGAATCTTTTGATCATGTAAACATTTTCGATGAAGGCTTTTTTGTTTATGTGGACTTCTTTTTATCATAATTTACATGAGTCAAAAAATCTTATAAAGTGGACCAAATTGAGAACTCTATACTTAATATTCACTATTAATGATATATACTTATTCTAGGTAGATAAATCCTGCCCATTTAGTGTAATTATAGGAAAATTTGATCTCTTTTTTCCTGTGGTTTACAAGTGGGTAAATTATAATTCCTAAGTATACGGAATTAGGGTTGTTAGGCAAGTGGTCTTACAAGTTAAAAAACTTTCAAAGCTAGTTGAACTATATTTTAATGCAAGTCATAGTTTTTAATCTAATATGATTCTATGTTAGGGCTAGGTGAATGAGTTAATTCTTTATCCAATTGAAAATTAAAATAAATTACAATTTGGCCATACAAAAATTCATAATATATTATTATTTATACAATAACATCATATATTTGGGTCTAAATATTGTTTGAAATATAATTTTATTATAAGATTCCCAGATCTATAATATGTAATCGAAATAAGTAAAGATTCACAAATAAATAGATTAAACTATAGAGTTATCTGTATAACTATAAAGTCATTATATATGCTCAAACAGAATGATACAAACTTACAGTAAACATACCTTTACAAAAGTATATGGAATAAATTAAAAAAAAAATCATTTATCGAAATCACTGTTTTCTAAACTTAGTCTGACATGAATCATAAACCATGTTGGACACCAGATTTATTTTGACAATCTCAACATAAAATAAACAGATAATTACGAGTCTCAATAGTAATAGTAACATTGTGATTTAATGAAGTTGCAGCTTGTTTGTATGTGCGTGATAATGGTTGATACATTGATATTTTTTAGTTTATTAATTTGGTGTGAAAATTGATATTTTGCAATTTAAACAAATATATAAAACGATTATTCTAAGGATATATGTCCAAATTATCAGTGTAATTACAATCTATTAAAAAGGCTATAAAGTAGAATAAGTATAGGTAGATATTGTCTATATATTTATTGTTGTTTTAAGATTTAACGAATTTCAGTCACAAAAAGTGTTTTTGTACGCACACCCTATTTGAAAGAACAAGTCTAGAGAAAATTATTCCAATTAGGTAAAGAGAAAACCTCATTATATAAAGAGATATCGTTTACAAACATAAAATAAAAGGGAAAAATATACCTAGTATTTTGAGGTAACCAACCAAACAAGTCTATTAACAAAATAAGCAACTACGTTTTAGACTAATTGATTACTCTAATCATTAATCAAACTTAGAACTTCAAAATGAAAACTGATGAAAATTTTTTCAAGTTTTAAGCGATTTTGAACTTTAAATAGTAAGACTATTTTACAAGCTTCTCTCTCACACACACACATATTCTCTCATTCATCTAAAATCTGAATCAAAATTCACTTTTATTGATTCATCCTATCAACATTCAAAATTTCTCCCATCCATAAAAAAATTGGTATTGTTCTAGTAAAAATTAAGAATTATGATAATTGTATGATACTATGTCATACGTCACCCACTAAAAGAATACATCACACCCACTCACAGAAGTAAACGTGAGCAAGTTAAATAAGGCATTAATTTAAGGCAAAAGGAAACCGAACTACCTTATTAATTTTAACTAGACAACAGACTCATGAGTAAATATTTATCAATTCGTGTTAAGACTCTATGCTCATCAAGTCAATAATAATATCACCAATAAGACTAAAATTTGATATAATATGGTAAAAGAAACTTCAAAAAAACCAAAAAACAAAAAAAAAATTTGCTGAAAGAAACTCTGTATAAAAGAATATATATATTTTTTCTGAATACTTAATATTTTGTACTTGCATGTGGATGCTTATATTGGGTTGTAAAAGCTTTTTTATTTTAAAATTTAATTTTGTTTTAATCAGGAACCTTCCACGTATAATGTTCCAGATAACTTAGCACATCACAGAGCTGAGTTGTCTTGGTCTCTGAAATAATATTAATGTTGTCTTCCTAGCGGGTTTCAGAAGCAAAATAATAACAAGACAGAGAAACATTCACATCATGATTGGAGTTTTAATTGTATGGAAATCCTACACGACAAACATACAAAGAATAAAAGCCACACCATGATGAAACCCGTTTTTTTTTAAACCTATAATTTCACGTTTTCTTGCTTTTATCTGTAACTATTAATTATGATGTTTAGACATAACACTATCACAATAAATAAAAATAATCAATATTATGATCATGTAACCGTGGCCACAAATAATTCTGTTGTTTTGTTTTATGGTACTTAATTAATCAATAGTTTATAATGGGAAAAAAGCATATACATATATTATATATATTATGATCATTATTGTAGGGGCATTTGAAAAGTGAGATGAATAGGGAAATGTGTTTTGGCTATATGGTTCAGAAACATGGCTAGATACATTTTGATCCTTTTATAGAATCCAAATTTGTAACCAGGTGCATTATGCTCTTTCTTTATTGTCATATTATAGCATTTATTTGTTGTTTGATTCTGTGAAATGACAAAAAAAAAAAAAGGTTCCGTGTTATATATGTGCAGATTCATTTGTTAAGATTAGTCAGCAAGCTACTCCAAATATTCATTGCATTTGCATAGCCAATTCCCACCGGAACAGAACAATTTCATTTATGTCATAATTTTTTATAAATATAAAATTATATCTTTTTCTGCTGTTATCCAATTAAATACTGACATGAAAAATGTATTGTTTTTATGTTCAAAAATATTTTAAAAATAATATTAGTGTAACTCTTAATATGGAAACCTAAGTGAATCAATACTATGCAGCAACATGTTCATAGAAGTTTACCTATAAACTCAAAATCATAAACATTATGTGCATAAGAAAAATACTTTTTAACTAGTTGATCTTATTACACCTATTCATAGTTTATATGCATAAAAAGGTTATTTTGGACAAGATTGTTTACTAATTGAGCAATAAAAGTGGGATGTGGAAGACACACCCATGAAAAAAAAAATTCATACAAGACCCTAACTACTTTGTGTCCATCATGTTGGCATCAATGGTGATAATTTATTCATTGAAAAAAAAAGTTAGGCAGATAAAACTATAGCAATCCAAAGTATTATACGTAATTTTGCCTCTTTCTATTGACAAGACGAGTAATGTTTTGATTCTGACTCAAGTTTGTCTAGCAGCTATCTTTAGGAACGATCACCGCATTCCTAAGGTATTGTTCATTTTGGAGCAGTATAGAGCTCCGTCACGGTTTCGTCCTTAAAAGACGTCTCAGAGGTACCTTTTTAAGGACAAAATTGTGACGGAGCTCCACGCTGCTCTAAAGCGAACAATATCTTGGAAACGCGGTGATCGTTCCTAACGATGGCAGCCAGATGAACTTGGGTCGGAATCGGAACATTAGCATCCACCTTGAAGTCTGACAACTCCCATTCAACTCCTCTTACCCTCAATTGGGGGGCTTGTTCCGGTACACCCAATAAGTCGCACATCGCTTAGGAGTCGAGGTCAACCGCAGTTTAAATACTCCTACCATCAATGTCTCGAAAATACTGTCAATTTAAATACTCTTATTTCCCTTTATATAATTTGTAATTCCCATCCATCTTTAACTTTTTTATCTAAATGTAACACTTGGCACTAAATCTTATCTCTCTTTTAACATTCTCTATCACTTTTTTTTCTAATAGAGATTGAAGTCCTTAACGTTTTTACTATATATGGGTACAATTCCAACTCATGTTAAATAAATGTTATGGCTAATTAGGAATATCAAGATATAAATATAAATAAATATGTTGAAATATATTAATATTGTATAAATATAAAAGTATTTTATCACAATTAAACTACAATAAATATGAAATATGGAGTAAATAAGTTGAATAATATAACAAATTATAATCTAAGTAATTAGGATCAAATAATCATCGGTTATCAATGGACATTACTCTAATTTTTCATTTTTACGATATTTTTCTTACAAATTTATTCTAAAATTTTGCAAAAAAAAAAAATTCTATTTTTTCTGAGACTTTTAATTGACAAATAATTTATTTGTAGATAATTATTTTTGACAAAATTATGAAATTCATAAGTATTTCTTATAAATTTTTTTGTTAAAAATGTTTTGTGCAAAATATATTGAAAAAAAAATGGTAGCAAAATCTTACAAACCATTATTGATAACAAAATTTTTAAATGTTTCCTAAGAAAAAAAATTCAAAAGAAAATCGATAGAAAATGTGTTTTTTTAGTAGTTGTAGATTAATATTGTAGCTAGTTAAAAAAAAATTAATAGAGTAAAATATGTTGTTTGACTAAAAATGATACATAATTTGGATGACTTCTTTTTATTAATGTTAGGGGTGGCAAAACAGGTTGGATTGGACTCGATGAGTCAGACCGTCAATCCATGTTAAAAGGAACAGGTCGAGTTAAAGATTTGGACCCGTCTGTTTGTTCCGGTCTGGCCTATCCAATCCATTAATTTGACAAGCCAAAATACGAGTTAGCTTGTCCCGACCTGTTAACTTTTTTTTTAATTAAAAATTAAAATAAAAAATAATTAAAAAGATTAATTTTTTATATCATATTTTTTAAAGAGGTAAATATATAATAGTATTGCAATTTAAATCATTAAATTACACTTTGAAGGGTGTCTTTTGTCATGATTTTGTCCTTAAAAGACATGTTATAAGATGGAAGAAGGAGTAGATATTTAAATTGCTTTAGATATCGATTTCTGAACAATGTGAGACTATTAGGTGTGGTAGAAGCATTTACTACTCAATTAAAAAATTAAAAAATATTTTATATGATTAAATATGCTTTTAGCATTCGTTTACATGTATGTATAAACAAACTTTAAAAGAAAAAAAGATAAAAATTTTGAAAACACATTTAAAAAAATAAAAAACAAAAAGTGACGGATTAGTCCAGTCAAGCCCTTTAGCTCTTTTTGTGCGTGACAGATTATCATTATTGATCTATTTATATTTGACTGATCATACTGACTCAACCCATTTTTGATGGATTGATGGAGCAAGCGGGCTGAACTGACCTGTATATAAATTTAACTTTTTTTTCTATTAATGTCTGCAGTCATTTCTTGTTTGTCTATATTTTCTTGTGTATATGAATTATTTATTTCTTGTCAATAATTTTTTTTAATGTTAACAGAAAAACTTGTTGTCAACATTAATCAGGATTTTCTTTTCACCAATGTCATAAGGAAAATTTTCGGTTGATATTTATAAAAACAATATTGACAAAAAACTATCAACCATCAATATAAATATCGTAAACAGTTATGCTCATAAACATCAACTTGATATTTTAATGAATTTTGACCAAAAAATGGTATAAAACTAAACTGATTACAAAATATAATCAATATTAATATTTTTGACAATTATTTAATATTTAAATAACGTTTTATATTTGATAATAATTAAAATACTTTATCCAAATAAAAAAAATTAAAAACACCACACTTAGAAGGCTACCATATTGGTTGACTAAAACATTACCTAACCCTCCCTCCTTAAGTTGACATCCCAAACTCACCCATATAATTCTTGTTCGCACCTCTCCATTGTTTTAATTTTTTGAACCACTTCTTTAGATATTTTATATATAGAATGATAAATAAAAAAGTGATAAGAATAAAAGAATAAACCTAATTAGGCAGACATGAAAAGATAGAATCTAAAATTTAATTATACGAGCATAAGTTGTGACGAACAGTGAGTGGTTCCTCAAAAAATTGACACACTCTCAAGAGCAGGTTTCAGCAGTGACCTCAAACAGTGTTCCATTACGTAAACTTCTCCTTGATCATGACGTTTACAAACGTTACAACTTTATAAAAGTCTCCATAAAATGAAGCCAAGACATGTTCAGAAAATTTAGAATACGAAAACATTACCAGTGGCTTCATTCTCTGGAAAATATAATTTTTCAGTTAAATTTAGATTAAGCTGATGGTTGTTAAGTTCATAATAGGATTCAAAATGGTTGAGTAAATCCTATTTAGATTGTGGATAGACCGAATCCTAATCGATCACAATTTGGATTAAGAGTTAAACTTTTTTTCCTACCTGAGCTTTGATTTTAGTCTTTCTTAATTTCTTAGAATTTTTATTCTTAAAAGTATAATATCTTTTCATATAGGATATTTTCGGATTTTTACGTCAAATAACACTTTGATATAAAGGAAGGTGACATAAATTTTAGTTGGACGCTAAATTCTGACATAATTGTCAGATGCTAACATAAATAAGTGAGACAACAAAGAAAAAAAAAACTTTTAAAATTTGAATCAGACAATCGACCAACGTAAGACTTTAATAAAAGAAAAACATTTAGTTTTGGCTCAAACCAACACCTAAAATACTGAAAATTTCAAATACAATATAACTTTCAACAATTAAATACAGAAAAAAATAAAAATAAAAAAGTGTACAGATAATCCAAAACTAACACAACCAACATTGACCAAGATAACTATTTTAGCAAGTTTAAGACACAATTTTAGACTCATGAAAACACAATCTACTCAACACATAACAACAATCATTTTGAACCTTCTTAACAATGGTGCTATTCAAAAATCCATGTAAACATCAATCAATTTCATTTAATTTCAGCATATCGGTGACCAAATAAATCATAGACCAATCAATAAATAAGTTTTCAATTTGAAATACTTTCCTTATTTTGAAGTTGTGTGCCATATATTCTAAAATTTGATGAAAATGCGAATAAGATAAACTTTCCGAGATGTGTATACTCATTATCTTTAAGGATTTATCTGTGATATATTACATAACTCTTCTAAGGGATGTTAAAGTTAGCTAATATAGTTCACATAGGTTTACTTACCACGGGTTGAGCTAAACACAGGTCAGCTTAACTCGACTCACTTTTTTGATGACTTAGAAATTTTGCAACCCCGCCTAATCTACTACGGATTGGTAGGTTAACAGATTGACTCACTTACGAATATTTTTCTTTTATGCAATTTATTTTATATATTTATTGCATTATAATTAGAGTAAATTGACTTAATTTATTTGTTATAATAGTAAAATCAAAGTATTTACCTAATTCTCGAAATATTATTATAAATATAATAGTTAAAAATTAAAGTATGTATAACTTGAGAAACAAATTAATTAAACCTTCAAACTATTAAAATATTATTGAACAACATTCTAACATTTAAAAATATGAAATTGTGAATATATAATTAAAAGTAGTAAGTAATTATAACAAAAAAATATTAAAAAGTTGTAAAAAAAATGTTGGTAGATTAAGTGGGTCAACCCATTTCCAACCCGACTCGAATCTATTTAACTCGTGAGTTAAATGAGTCGAACTCAGTTTAATACATTTAAAAAAAATTGAATTTTTCTCTATCCAACCGAGTTCGAACTCATAATGAACCAAATTGACTAATGAGTTGGAACCCATTTTGACATCTCTGTCACCTAAAATACAACAAAAATTTCTCAAATACTGAGCTGAAACCATTCAAACTTATACTGAATGAAATATGATTTGGTGTGAATGCTTGATAACATGCCACTCCTTTGTAAGATCTGTTTAAAAAGATAGTTATATGATTTACGGGAAACAAAAAAGAAAAAGAAAATTGAAGGAAAAAAAAATGGGCTGAGGCAATGTACTTTGCACTTTCTCAATTCAAGAACTAATACTAATCAGCGGAACAAAGAAAAAAATACGAATATCGTTACAGAAAAATTTAAAATCCAACCCGTGTTTGAATCTAAACAGAAAAATAAGAACTGAAGAAAATCAGAAAAGGACTGAAGAAAGTCAATTAATTTAAATATATTTAGTGAATTAATTTAACGTTAACGATGCATTAATGCCAACGTGAATAGACTCATGAAACATTTTCTACGGCCAAATTGATGTGTTCACAAATTCAACCTCTCAAAAGGACGTTTGAATTTACAAATGTTTAAGCACTTTCAACAGAACATGCAAAGGGTCTTTTAAAAAATTAGACAATTCGTTTTCGCAAGAGTGTTATATTCTTCGTTATATATTTTAACAATTTTCTTACTGTTTTATTAAGAATGTCAAATAAAATATTCACAATATTAGAGTATACGATTAGTTAGTCTTTTTTTTTTTTTACTAAGTTAGGAGAAATTATAATACACTTCATCATCTTTATTTTTTTTCAGTATTTTTTTTTCTCATTGTTTTTTACACCGACTATTAATAACAAGATATGACATGTTTTTTAAGACTTAAAATTAAAAAGAATAACAAAAAAATGAAAATAATAATAATAATAATAATAATGTTGTGATAACGAAATATTAACTTTTAAAGTTAAGTGTTTCAATTTTTAAAATTCATAGAAGAGAAGGAAACAATTAATTCATAGTGTTTATTGTTAACTAACTAAATAGTTAAGGTGTAGTAAGAATAATTAATATGAGAAACAATTAGAAAAAAGAAGAAGCCAAAAACACGAATTAAAACGGTGGAGATTCCGAAGCAATATTCCCCTAAAAGCCAAAAACTTGCGGAATTTAGATACTAGAATATACACCCTTCAAGATACTTTAATAAAAGAATCTTTTAAAAATATATAGTCCAAGTTTGGTGCAGTCCTACAACAAAGACTTATTAAATACGACAACAACATTCCGAACATTTAATTCAAGAACAAATGTCATCTCCTATTATTTATGTCTCTATTTAAAGCAAATTATTTACTCTAAATAATAAATACGACTTGCATAAAATAAAATTGATCTACCAAATAATTATAAGTGTAGAGATGAGAATTTTTAAATTTATAAAAATAAATAATATATGAAAAATAATTATAATTAATTTATTATCTTAAATTACATCAAATTTAAATCTTTCCAGTATATATATAATGTTCATTATTTTGGTTTTCTTTAACTAAAATACATGAATTTACTTATATTATTTTAATTATATAAGCATCCCATTATGCTGAATTTGTATCGTTTTTTCATGAATTTTGTTTTACAGAGTAATACCTTTTAGAGAAAAAAAAATGTTAAATAGACTCGTTGGAACATTATTTTTTCAAATGGATTTGTATATTGTAGAAGGGTTTTCTGTTGTTTTTTTTTTCTTGCCTTTCTAAAACTGAAAGGAAAAATAAATAAATTAGAAGTTAAAAATTAAAATTATAAAAAAATGAAAATAATTACAAAAATTTGGGTTTAATTTTAATTACTTTAAAAAAAGAATAAAAAAAAATCATATAATTTGAAATTAAACTTGTTATTATTCTTTTTAAAAAAAATAAAAATATTATGGTATAAAATACTTACGATCAATAACAAAAATAAAAATAATATTGATTCTCTCTATGAGCAAAACGAAATTCAAAATTTATCATTTGGCCTTAACCATTCATAATTTCCTCAAGTTAAATTGTTCATCTTTAATTATCTTCAAGACAACTGCTCATTTGTTTTTACTCTTACTTAATTTGGCTATCATCAACTACCTAAATAATTGTTTCTAAGGTTATAAACATAATCAAAGTTAACCACACCAAAACCAACTATACAATCTTATTAAAAACAATAAATTTTCAAATGTAAACAAATCACACTCAAACAATAATTTTCATAACATATGCATAATTATTCAACAAAGTTGTTAACGTTTAGTTTTGGACAACAAGTACATAAGTTGCAACGTAAAAAGTAATAAGTAAATTATCATTTTCTCAAAAGACTTGTGTAATACATGACAATTATTGTATTCAATAACTAATTTAGACAACATCCTCACAAAAATATGAAAACTCTTTATGCGATTTTTATCAAATATGTGTGCAAATGAAATTAACATAGATTATTTGCATTGTCAATATGAGACTTCACCAATTTCACTCTCATGCATATTCAGTCATCTCAATTTCAATTTCATGTTAAAATCTACTCACAAATGTACTCAAATGATAATATCCCTTAGCAACTTGAACCTATGGTTCCTTATTAAGTTCCAATTTATTGAATCCTCAACAAACAAAAGTGCCTTAAGATCAAGAGTCTTAAGATTACTAATGAATTATGCTTTATCCCTATATGCAATCTCCATTAGGTACTTTATTTCAGTTCTAGGTTACAAAAGATATTTCTCAACGCCTCAAGAACTAATTATCAAGTCATGGGTGATCAAGCCACAACAAGCGTTAAGCATAAAAACAAAACACCAACATTGAAATGGAAAAACTTATATATTAACAACACAAGATGGACAAGATTTCAATTTATACATTTAATCTCAATAAATAGGTAAGCTCTCCATAGTGGTGAACTTAGGTTATACAAAACGAAAAACTAAGTAAGAAATTAGAACCAAAGAGAAGGTGAAGGTCCTTCCCCAAGGTACCTAGTAGTTTCTCCAATTGTGCATCCCTTTTGCATCTACACCTCCATTTTACAGATCCTCTCTCTTTTCAAATCCCAAAGGGGGAAAACACCAAGGAAGCAGGTTGAGACCCTTAGCAGCCTCCAAGGGCCTCTTCCAATCGCACAAGGTGGAGATAAATCGCAAAAGTCCGAATAAATACCAAAATATATCTTATTAACATCGACATTGTTAGACGCAACCTTCTGCCAAGCCACCATCTGGCATTGCCAACCACTGCCCGGCATTACCATCTTCTTCATCTCTCACCCAGCGAGAAGCTCCTCCGCCCAACAGGATATGTAGAGCCTAGCGCCCTTTTTGTGTCGTCCAATGTTAGGAAGCCTTATAACTTTGTTTGCTCTATGTGTTTGTGAACAAATTCATCATTTATTTTTCAATCATGCTTCCTTGAAGTCCAACTTGTTTTCTTCCACTAGAATTGCTTCCTATTCACTTATTTCACTCACTTAAATGGAAATTAGAGGTAAAATAAGTACAAAATAACTAAAATAAGATAAAATTTTTGGAGTAGTTGATTTTATTAACAAAACTTAAACAAATAAAAGGTAAAAATCAATGTTATTACAATTTAATAAAGATATACAAATAAATTTAAAGTACATCTCAAAATTTCTCCCAAACTTAATATTTTACTTCGATATATATGAAGTAAAAGGATAAATTAAACATTCATACATCAACTTAAACTAGTAACTCTAATTCATTTAGGAAAGTTAATAATAATAGTTTATCTTACTTGAAAATTTAGCTACTCAAACTTCATTATTAGTTTACATAAGAAGGTTACACTTACTCATAGAAAACTTTGATTACCGAACTAAAGGCATTATTATAGCCTTGCATTGGTAGACATATATCTTTCTCCATCAAATCACAATGCAACCTCAAATCTATAGACAAGCAAACCACTCACATAAAAACAATATAAAAAACAAGATAAAAAACTATTTTAAATAAAAATACGATGATTAATATTATTCTTCTCTATGCTAACTTCACTAAATTTGACTCAATTCTTGAAAAAAATGGATAATTAGTTCATAAATATAAAAATAATACAATCATTTTTTGAGAAGTAATAAATTTTATAAAATAAAATTAGAATAATTAATTTTTTATATCTATATTTTTTTTTTTATTTAAACAATAAAATATTAGTTATTAGTCTCATTGTAACCATTTAGACCAAACCCATAACTACTCTTATTCCTTATAAGCCAACCCCTTTGTCCACATCTTCCAAAAACAATCAAGACCATTAGGCAGTAATTTATACTCGAGGCACTCCGTCTCACTTTTGCAAATATATTTAATCTTTCATTACAAGAAAGAGAAATAAAAACAATATAGAAGAAAGAAAATGAAAGAAAATGTAGGGAAAGAAATAAGGAAAAGAATTAAAATACAACGAAATATACGTTTGTTCCTTTAAGGAGAAAATAACTTAAAAATGAAGACAAATTTTCATTATAAAAAATAATAACTTTATCCATACATTCATTATTGACAAAAATACGAGAGAGTAATCTTGAAAAACATAAACTTTTTTTTTACGTTTTTAGTTTTTCTATGCTCATATTTAAGTGAAAATAAAATATATATCCAATAAAAATTAACATTTTTATAAAAAGGAATACTTTGTTTTTTTCTAGTCATCTATCTGTGTCAATTATTTTTCACTTTCATTTTTCCTTGAAACAAAGGGAACCTGAGAAGAAATAGTTGTGTAAAGATCACAAAGTCTACATTCATGGGATCTTTGGCAATACCAAATTTGGAACCTCTTTTGCGAGGATAAAACAACAACCAAGAAAGTGGGGTTAAATAAATAGTTAAACTAAATAGCATAAACATAATTAGTTTATTTAATCACACAATTTATCAATAAACATAAACATCCTGATTTTATCGCAGAGAATTCCGCAGCAATAACTCTCAGCCAATCACAATCTTCCATGTCATCAACCCTTCTGCGTTTCCTATATAACCCTCTGCCGTTGCTCCCTCGTCCCTTCAAATTCGCCTCTTCTCTCTCAACTCAATTTCTTTCTCTCCCAAACAACACTTTGTAAAGGCCCCGTCGTGAGCGTCGCCGGAAAATCTCGCCGACGAAAAATATGACGGGATCCCTTGCTGCAAGGCTCGTCTTTCGTCGAACGTCGCCGGCTAGCCGATTCTTCCCCCGCCGGGAAGTCTCCCTGCCCGCGGCTGAAAGAACGAAAGACGCGATCGCACCGCCAAAGGAACTTCCGGCGTTCGACTACTCTCCCTTGGCCTACTCTGGTCCCACCGGCGACGAGATCCTTGCGAAACGCAGGGAGTTTCTCAGCCCTTCGATCCTCCACTCGTACAAAACTCCGGTGAGGACGCGCTGCACCGGATCATCTCGTAAACTGTGTCCAATCCTGTTATTAATTTTCCGTTACGCAAGTGTAACTAACCTATCTAACTAACTAACTTGATAATTGGGGTGTGACCGTGTGTTGGAGGTTGCAGCTTAACGTGGTGGAGGGGAAGAGGCAGTATCTGTTCGATGATAAGGGAAGAAGGTACGTGGACGCGTTCGGAGGGATCGCTACGGTGTGTTGCGGGCATTGCCACCCCGATGTGGTCGCAGCCGTCGTGGAACAAACGAAGCGCTTGCAGCACTCCACGGTTCTCTACCTGAACCACGCCATAGCAGATTTCGCTCAGGCTTTGGTTTCTAAGCTTCCCGGTAATCTTAAGGTGAATATCACAAGCTAATCTTAATCAAACCATGATTTTCTAATTTTTCATTTTTTAAAATACTGAAAGTGCATTTTTCATTGCTTTGTTACGAAAAATGTTCAGTTTTATCCGTCGACCAATGACTTGTTAATATCTTTTTAATAAATTACAATATATTTTACGTCAATAATATGGACATAATTTACAATAAATTTTTGTGATAATTAGTTAAGATATAGTATCATTTAAAAGTTCCGAGTAAGTCATAAAAAATATAAAGTAAGGTAATTCAAATATTAACACAGGTGTCATGACAACCAATTATTGAGTAATTACTACTCGTGACAATATTTGTACAATTAATCATGTATTAACATTTTATGAAAATATCTCTAGTATGAAATTTTTTAACAATAGACTAGATTAAGAAGTATGCTACAGTAGCAATAAAATTTGTTGCCATAATTTGCTAAGAAAAAAATAAAAGTAAGATAAAAGCAGATAATACGGTAGTAAACTCTATTAAAATAAATAGCCATATTTTGATCATGTGATGGAGCAAACATATAATACGCCAAGTAATGTTAATAAAGTGTTTTATTTGTCAATTTCTGTGCTAATATCATGGGACTAGGTTGTGGAAGTGGGTTGGGTGATTTATATGATAATGACTTCAAATTTCGTGGCTCAAACATATTTTCTATATATGTGTCTTGTCAAGCCAGACAAAACAAAAACTCTCAGTTATCTGTTACTTTAATGGAGAAAACTATTATTATATTTTTTTCTGGTTTAGGCCAAAAATAAAACATACAATTATTGCATCACTCAAACTCTTTCTTTTATCACTCATATTCTGTCTATGTACTATATCAATTGGACTTTTAATATATATATATATATATATATATATATATATATATATATATATATATATATATATATATATAGACGTGTGAGTATGTGATCCTCGTACTAAGTTCTTTCATCAATTTCCCTCTTTATTTTAGTATTTCATTGTTTAACTTAAAAAATAATACCTAAATTAGGATAAGATTTGTATAATTAAAATTAATTATCATGATTTTCTTATGTTAGTGTTAAAAGCAATACATAGACTACAATAGTTTAATAACTTAATTTAACTATATAATAAAAATAATTGTTATAAAGATACGAAGAAAGGAGTGAACATATACAAATAAGAATATAATAGAAAATAGAGAATAACAAATTTAAATTTTCATAATTCTTATGCATGTTTTATATAGAAATATAACGTATTATAATTAATTAAATAATCACTTGTGAAACTCATAATATTGTATTCAAACATTTTTTTAGGTGTTTTTATTTTCTTGGGATGAGAAAAATTAACTTGGCTATTTTATGAGCAGGTGGCGTTTTTTACAAATTCTGGAACGGAAGCCAACGAATTAGCGATTCTGATAGCAAGATTGTACACTGGCTCCCATGACATCATATCTCTAAGGAATTCTTACCACGGAAATGGTGGTGGAACAATGGGGGCCACAGCTCAAAGCATCTGGAAATATAATGTTATTCAGGTTTGTATTCCTCTCTTATTAAGTTTTACACATACCCTTTTATCAATCAATCTTCTGTTATCAAATACCTTCTAGGTCATAGGTACACTTGGAACGAAGTTGACCTAGGTCTTCGAATGCACGTATTTCTAAATGAAAGAAGAAAGGAAAAGATAACTTGTTTATTTTTCTTTTGAATGTATAATATTTTAAAACAAAAGAACTAAAATTATAAATTAGCATAAACTACGTGGCCCTCTTACTATAAAAACAAAACTGTTATCTATTTCTTATATTTTCCAAAACTCTACTCTCACAACTGTACTTTCACTAAACTATATGCATACGTTTGTGATAGCAACGGCAACGGACTTTGCTCTTCCTGAAAGCGAACCGTTCATTATTGACAGTATTTGGAACACTTTCTTGTGGAAACTAGTTACGGATTAATACTAAAGTGCCGTGACGATGATTTCTAGTGATAATGAAAGCATGGACCCCTTCACGCAAATTATATTACAATTACGTGGTGTATTGTTCGTTCTCAATGAAAAGTGTATATATATATATATATATATATATATATATATATATATATATATATCCCTTCCAAGAAATAATTTATTTCTTGATATAGGAAAATAGTATCTTCTTTGTTGCAAATTGCCATGTGAGTTCACATGCAAATGCAATACCCTCCAGGCTGGAGTGTTCTCCTTTTAATCTATGCTGTGTAGTTTTTTTAGTTTACTTAATTTGTTCCGTGTCACTTCAAACTTAGGATTACATTTGATACACATAATGAATTGATATGATACTCTGTTCTGTTATTTTTTGTTGCATCTTTTTAATGAAATAGTTGTTTTAAAAGTAGAAAACTTTCATCCATTCACAATATGACAAGTGAAGTTGCTGCTTCAAAAGTTACACATATTAGTGATTTATAGTATCAATATTTTATATTGACAATTGATTGATTTTTTTTTTTTGAAATTTATGTAGTCTATTTCCAATTGATACAAAGTATAAAATAAAAATGTCACGTTACATCTAACCAGTCTAACAAAAGGCCACCTAACTTCTGAGCAGACGTTTTTAAAAGTTTAAAATGGAAAATGAAGTTTGCCTAACCTTTTTGTTTTTCTGATATTTTTGTCTGCCAACAGAGTGGTGTTCATCATGCAGTAAACCCAGACCCTTATAGAGGTATTTTTGGTTCTGATGGAGAGAAGTATGTACGAGATGTTCAAGAAATCATCAATTTCGGAACTTCCGGAAACGTTGCAGCCTTCATATCTGAAGCTATTCAGGTATGTAGTTAAAGCACAGACGGATCTTGGTATGAAACAATTTGATTTAACAATATTGATATTGCATGATATCGTTTTCTTCAGGGCAAGTATTCTAGATTAGGTTTTTTCCCTTAATTTGTTCTTTCTAAAACATTCCATTTATTTATTTCAAATTTATTAAAAATTAAAAACAAACAAATTAATATAAAATTTAAAAGAATTAGCTTACATAAATCATCTGCTTCATTTGTGTTGGTATAGTGCGACCTTCCTGCATTACATTCAATACTTATCATAAAGACACAAAATGCATTACATTCCTGCAATTCATGTAGATGTACTAATTAACAGTGTTAAACATTATTTTCTATAATTTCGAATATACTTTTCTGTTGTTAACTAAAATTGAAAACCACAAAGTTGTTGAGTCTCATTTCTTATTGAATCAATCTCTTTGATTGACTTTTATCAACTAATTGGATAAACGAAGACATTTGTTGATGCTGCTGTTGTTAACGATAGGGAGTTGGGGGCATCGTTGAAATGGCTCCTGGTTACTTACCTGCTGCCTACGACATTGTTAGAAGAGCTGGAGGTGTTTGTATTGCCGACGAAGTTCAGTGCGGTGTTGCTCGCACTGGTAGCCATTTCTGGGGGTTTGAGGCCCATGGTGTTGTACCTGACATAGTAACAATAGCAAAGGTAATTCAACTCTTGTCTCCTTTACCATGTACAAAGATCTTGACTTGTCTGTTGGTATTGGAAAATTTGCAAGCTTTGTTTACTTGTTAAGTTGTTATAAAACAATTTCACAAGAACCAACATGATGCAATACAGCTGACAAATAATCTTAATGTTGTCTCTGTGATCAGTGATTTAATTTCCTGACTCGAGTGAATGGGGAGATCTCTGTCTCTAAAATGAATCTAATTAATTTTAAGCATTAGTCTTAGTGTGTATATATATCCAAGCTGAAATCATTTAAAATAATTTTTATTTTTTCCCATTCAAAACGTGAACAGGAGATTCCAAATCTGAAACCAAACACGCTATTTACACTCCCAGATGTAGAATTCCTGGGTTCGTAACAAAAAATAACACGATTCTTACATTAGTCCTTATAGATGCAAGTTACAACTACCAAAATATTATGATTCTATTAACATAGAAATACTTAATTGTCTGTTTTACATGTGCTTCTTGTTCTTCACTGTTGGCTTGTTTCTGAATTTTGCTTTTTTGGGCAGAGCATCGGAAACGGCCTTCCTCTTGGTGCTGTCGTGACTACTCCTGAGATTGCGAAGGCCTTGACTCGCCGAAGTTACTTCAACACTTTCGGTGGGAATCCTGTTTGCACAGCTGCAGGATTGGCTGTTTTAAAAGTGATAGAGAAAGAGAAGCTTCAAGAAAATGCATTTGAAGTGGGTTCCTATTTGAAAGAGAGGCTCAATACACTCAAGGACAAATATGAATGTAATCTTTCGTCACTCCTCAATCCTTTCCATTCTAGATTAGTGATCAATCATAGATTCATTTTTGGTTGAGTTAAACGATGAATAGTGGAGGACCTTACTCTGTCACAAAATAACCAGGAACTTTTCGTTTCCCCTTCTACCAATTTTTTTCATGAGAAATGTCAAAAATATGCTCTTTTAAACACACTTTATTACTAGTTATCTGGTTTTTGTTTCTAAACAAACTAATGCTTTTCTTCTGCAGTAATTGGTGATGTGAGAGGACAAGGCATGTTGCTTGGAGTGGAACTTGTCACTGATCGCCAACTTAAAACACCAGCACCAAAAGAAACACTGCACGCGATGGACCAAATGAAAGGTAAAATTTCAACCCCTCTATTGTGCCTTCTCGTTCCAGCCACATTTTTCGGTTGAGTTACCTAATCTATAAACTCCTGTTGTTACCACAGAACTAGGAGTGCTAATTGGAAAGGGTGGCTACTATGGAAATGTATTCAGAATTACACCTCCCTTATGTTTCACCAAAGAAGATGCAGGTTGCTCTTAGCCTCAAACCCTCTCTTTCGTTAACATCAATTAATAGTACTACTAGTCTCTATTACTTATAGCCTCTGTGTTTGTGTTTTTGCTTTGATTTATTGTTACAGATTTCGTGGTGGATGCGATGGACTACACATTTTCCAGAATGTGAAGCTTAAAATATGATCCAAGTGTAAATAAATCTCTATTTTATATCCTTAAGTTAAAGCAATCTGCATCAGAAAACGTTTGGTTCCCTGATAGCACCACAAAAAATTCACGTTTTTTATACGTGGAAATGTAGAAGTAACCAATAGTTGTGGTGAGATTGAACGTCATAATAACTGTTTCTCTGGAACCAAAAACAAAAGTAGTAGACCATCTATCTGGACTGTATAAAATTTATAAATTTTTCATGAGTGCTTAGTCCCATAGTATCTCACACTGTTATCCCAGGAAGTGGATGACCCATAATATCTAAATACTTACCAATAATTTCAAAAAGTCGGTTTAAATAAGTCAATCAAAGTGTTAAATACATAGTTACATCAACTGCTTATTTTTCATTTTCTTACGTGATTTAGAATGAGTTATTAATTAATATATCATTGTATTAAAAGAATTAATTACCACACTAAATTATATTAGAGAATAAAAATTAAGAAACAAAAAATGAAATTCATAATATAATATAATTTTCCAAGATACTCGTTTCAACACAGTAAGATGAGATGAGATGAGACGCTTCTTATCACTGTTTAAAATGTTATTATAAGAATATTAAAAATTCTAAATAATAACTGGGTGACTTTAAGGATGTTGAGTGAGCTTGTCAATGTTTATATTTTGAAAAAAGATAATTTTTTTAACAATAAATAAATTTCATTGAGTGATTACATAAAAGAAGGCATAGGTAAAAACAATTTCTTAAAATTTTATAATACTCTTTTCAAACAATTTAGAATGAAAATTCCAACACGAGTATGAATTTGGAATTTAATTAGATTTAGCAACTATTATGAAGATGCGAAAATAGTAGTGGGTATTTCTTGGTTTACATGACATAATTCAACCGTAGAGTATGAGATAATTTTCACGTTTGTCTTTCGTCTATGTTTTCAGTTCTTACTTTTGGCTATTATTCTTGGAACGTTATAGATGTCTTTTTCTGTTCCTTTTACTTTCAACTATTTATCTTTTGATCTTGATATGGTAAACCGGTGTAGATGATATAAAATGTTTTAAGGTCAAAATAAATGGTACCATTTCCTTTTTTACACGTTCCTTCCATTTCATTAAACTATTAAGCACACCAATTTTAGGAAGATTGTTGATATTATACAAAGAAGTACTAGTAAAAGAGCTTTCTTTCATACCCTGAAAATGGGTAACTTCCAAACAACTTTTGTAAAACTTTCAAAATCAAAATCTTAACTTAGTCAACCATTTCGACTAATTAGGTAAAATTAGAAACATGGTAATGATGTCCCGAATAAATGAGGATGTCCAAAAATGATCTGATACCACTCAAAGGATGAATAAAGCTAAAAGATCCTTGAAGAGGATAAACAGTTGAACAAAATTCTTAATCAAGGCATTGGTTTGAATAATAAAATATAAATTTTTATTTGCAACATTAATTTTAATTTCTGCAAAATAGAAATTTGGTTCAAAATTGTATAAGAACTTTACATTGTGCAAATAATGGAAAATGGCAGCCATAGGTTCTAATGCTTGAAAGACACAAGGGATTTGCATGATGAAAGGAGAAATAAGAGAAAGGAAACCAGTAAATCCCTCAAAGTGAGAGACATGAATTTAGTTTAAAGAAAGACACTTAAGTCATATTCCTATGATCAAACTAGTGATAATGAAAAAAAAAAACTGTAAAAAGTTATATATAAAAAAATTAAAACTAACTCTATTATATTATGTTGATACATACACAGTTATGCATTTTAGTAAACGAATTACGTTTTTTTTAATATGATTAACTTTTGTTAATAACTATAGTTGATAAGTAGTTAATTAAAATTAGCATTACATTAATAAATAAATTAAATTGATTAATTTAAATTTTAATAATAATCACAATAATTTATTCTAATATATTATTATTTTTAAAATATAACATTTTTATATATTATAAAAGTATAATATTTTTATTGTTGTTTTAAATTTATTTTAATTTTAATTAATTTTTCAAAAATATATTTTTATATTAAATTATTTTATAATATGTTAATACACAATTAAATTTATTCTATTATATCAATCAAATCAATTACAAATTTTTCACTCATTTCTATTCACTTTTCCTCTATGCAAATAATCTCACTTTTTACTATTTTTTTTTCCTTTATTTTCTTTTCCACCCTCCTCTCAATCTAAAGAAAGCCTAAAAAAACAAGAAGGAAGCGAAAAAAGAAGAAAGACGAATAAAAGATAATAGAGGAGAAAATATAAAAAAAGAAAGGTAAACATTTACTTTACAAGACTTTTAATAAAATTGTTTAGAAAATGTTGTCATTAAAAGGGAATTGAAAAAGTTTAATTTCTTCTCTCATTATTATTACTTTCAAAAGTTGATAGCATGTATTAACTGATGATATACTACTAGAGATAAGATTTTATGACAATTCTTTTGACATCATAGATGTGGATAATATAGAAAGTTTACACTTTCTATTTCAGTTAAAGTGACCTGACATAGTATGTTCAACTTACTATGTCAAGTATCCAAAGATCTGACATAAAAGTTTAACATACTATGAGAGACATTGATAGACATATCATTGTAAGTCCAACTTACTATAATAGGTATTCATAGATTTGTCATAGTAAGTGAATTACTAGGACATATATTCATAGACCTGACATAATAAATCTAACTTATATTTCTCAAGTTTGTTTGACTTTTTTAATTGTCTTTGTCTTGAATTTTTGTTCTTTTTATGAAAAGAATCAGGATTTAAATATATTTTTTTAAAGGTAGAAGTAAATACCTTTTTGTTGGATTATTTCTTAGAGAAATTGAAGTTTGAAGAAGATTTGAGGAAGGCTTTCCAGAACCTCTCACTCAACTAAAAATTCCCTTGTCCAACAAGAAGCATCTCCTGCTCGCTTAACGAGAAGTTAACATATTCGCCCAATGAGAAGACCATTCACTTAGCGAGTGAAGAAAGTTTGTTCTGACAAAAAGTAATCTTCACCTAGTGAGAAACTACCTTTTGATAATTGTTTAAAAGTCAAGTTTTAGACTAAAAGAGAGAGTTCTTGGAAGAGGTAAACTAAACCAAAGACCAGGGAAAGGAAGAGGTGGGGATAACTATATAACCCTTCCATCTTCAATCTCACCACTCTCTTTTGTCAACTTCCTTTATTCATTGAGATTGGATATAATGTATATCAATTTGATGAAGCTTTATCTTTGCAATATAAATCTCTTTCATGACTATTGTAATGTTTCCTTGTGTTTATGTGAACGACTAATCATTTATGCTATTTGTGGTATATATCTTAAACATTGAAAAATGATTTAGAACTTAGTTAAGTTGAATAACTTAGAGATTTGATTCTAGACATGATTATTATCTCTTAGTCATTCTAAACACCTATTATTAATGGAAATCTTATGTAAAAATAACTAAGGGATTAATATTTTCACATTGAGATTTATAACTTGTTTCTGAGAGATTATAACTAGTGAATTTGTGGTGTGAATGTTTGGGTTATATATATATATATATATATATATATATATATATATATATATATATATATATATATATATATATATATATATATATATATATATATATATATATATATATATGCTTAGAGTCATTACATTAGTTGAGTTCATGAAATCTAATCATGATATATTGAGTTATATAAATTTAATTTAGTGGTTTTACTGTTTTGAATTAAGAATTATCACCATTTGCAAAATTTGAATGAAACAATATTTATTTTCAAATTATTAGTTATATGATTTGGTCAATATCCATGAATTAACATAAACCAAGGTAGTTAAGCAATTAACTAACTTTAACTAAACTAGAAGTTAAAATTAATTAATACATTTAACTTCCCATCATCACCTTTGACTGAGAAGGTTGTAACCTCTTAAGTTGTCATAACCATTATCATTGCTTAAAGAAGTTATATCTTCTCCTTATTCTTCACTTTTCTTATTTTCTTTAATTCCATGACACATTGTGTTCACTCTTTTGAAAAAAAAAAAAACTTGAAATATACGAAACTAACTCTTTTTGGTAATATTTAGTGTGTTGAGAATTTAATTATATTACCTTAGATTTTTGTTTTGAAGAGTTTCTTCATTTAGTGAATTAACAATGCACTTATCCAAGACATCTTACAAGTTGATGTGTTCTACTAGCTTTCTTTTCTTTAGAGTTCTGTAATTTTCTCTTTTTGTTCCTATATGGTTGAATGAGTTATTTTCATGAGTATTCTTGACTTTGGTCCAAATCTCTCAAAGAGTTAATAGATCTTTCAAGTTCTAAGAAGTTCTTCATCACTTACATTCTTGCAGTATTTTTCATTAGTTAATATGAGATAATTTATACAAATTAACAAATACATAAGTTAATTTTTAACTTTAAAAAAATTATTTCATTTTCTCTTCTTCTACCACACTTCTTGAAGAAAATTATTTAAGACCTTATGTACAATGCTAACCCAATATTTTATGCTAAATATGAGTTATCATGTAAGCTTCAACTTACATTATTTGTGCATTTTTAGTTAAATAGAGACTAATTATATATACAACTAATGATATATTAAAAACTATATTAATTCTCTCTTTTAAATTAGTTATCACTTAAAATATGTATGATCTATTGTAAAGCTAATGCCTTTAAGAAATCTTAATATATATGGTCATTTTGTAAAAGAAACAATTTAAAGTTTATAATTAACTTTTCTTCAATTGTCCAAAATTTATCAAAGTAAAAAAGTGAACCCTTACACAGGGTGTTTTTATTGAGTCTAATTTAGACCAAGAGAGAGGTGTAAAGTTATCTGACTTTAACTCGGTTCGATGAGTTTATTATGAACTATTGTTCCATTCATCCATTCTAAAGCTTATGCATCTTTATAGAAAAGTTTTAAAAAAATATTTCAAACAAAATTTGAGCTTTGAATGAATCATACTGAACTTTGAAAAGAATATATGAATATAAGCAATTAAAAAATGTTCTCTATAAATAAAACAATAGACTTATAAATAATATTAGTAAGTTAAATATTACACCGAAAGAGATGAAGTTCCTAAACGAACAACTTTTAGAAATTGAATGACTTAACAATGATGTTGAACATACATTAAAAACATTGAAAAATGTGAAAGGCTTTAGAAAATTGTACTGTATGGCCCACCGTCGGACCATCAGTCGGGCGGCCACACTAAAACCTGGATCAGTAAGTCCAAGATGAATTAAGATAATATAGGACGCACGACTCATCGGTCGGGCGGCCACACCAAAACCTGGATCAGTAAGTCCAGGGTGAATTAAGATAATACAAGTCAGTAATTAAGTTTAAAAAACAATTGGGCCATGATTAAAAAACTCTAATCACAGACCCATACCGAAAACTATAAATAGAGGTCGATCGGTCTTGAACTGACTTAAGCATCAAAGCCTTTTAGACAGGTATCCCGATCGCCCGATCAACCGAACGAAAGGAGAAAAAGACTTTGAACAGGAGAAAGGATCGAACAAGCTAGCGGAGGAGAACATCCGGAAAAGGGACTTGAGGGTAATTTGAGTGTTGAAAGTAGGTGCTTGGTCCCTACACCCGAAACAAAAACTAGATAAATTGTTATGGTACAACAAAAAAGCTTAGGATAAGTTTGTTAAGAAATGGAATATGTGTTAGAAAATTGGTAACAAGACACAACAATATAGGCAATAACCCAAAAATAATACATCCAAAACCAAGACAACTAATAAAAATGATCCAAAAAATTATGGGTACTTCAAGAAAAATAATTCTTATTGTAAATCTTTTTCATCACTACATTAAAACAGTTGCCACAATGTTTGGATAGTAGCTCACGACATATGATGGACAAGAATTGTGTGTTTTAGTCCTTGAATACGATATATAGAGAGAAAGTCACATTTGGAGGAAACCAAAAAAGGAAAATCATAGGAGTAAGATCAATCGTCAATTATCACATTTGAGATATTGTTCGTTGTAAAACTCAAAATTTCGTTGATTTTATCCTTAAAAGACATCTCAGAGGGTTAAGGGGGGACAATGTATTTAAATTGTCATTTGCTTTTGCTCCTACTCGATTTGGGACTATTGGACATACTAGGACAAGTCCCCCAATCAAGGTCTAAATAGAATGAGGATTCATCTTTAGAACAAATTTTACATTCTCCTCAACTGAGGTTTGTGTTTGGAAACTCGTTTTTATAGATGAGGTCAGTGTTCCAACCTGCATTAAGATAACATTACTATGGTCAATTACCACATCCAATGAATTATATGTTTTGGAGTTCAAACAATTAAAGGAGATATGTATTTAAGTTGTCATTTACCTCAACTTCTAAGTAATGTGGGACTATAAGGCATATCGAAACATTCAACCAGTCGAGATCTACGGGGAATAAGGGTTCAGGTTTGGAACCACTTCTCCATTCTCCTCAGTTGAGGGCTAATGGAATAAAGTTTTCAATTCGTTTGAAGAATGAGGTTTTGTTTTTTAAACATCATTTTCATCCTCATATGCGACATTAATGTTTTAACCTCAAATTTGTTAACATAACATCACTAGGGTTTATTACCATATATGAGGTATTGTTCATTATGAAACTCAAAGTTTTGTCATAATTTTATATTAAGGGAGAAATATGTATTTAAATTATTATTGGTCTCAACTCCTAAACAATGTAAGACTATTGAATGTGCCAAAATATCGAGACAAGTCCCTCAATCAAGGTCTAAGGACAATGAGATTGAACTTTGAAACCATTTTTCCATTTACCTCAATTGATGACTAAGGAGATGAGGGTTTCATATCCCTCGAAGAACGAAAGATTGTGTTTTGAACCTCTTTTTCATCCCACAAATGGTGTTGATGTTTTGACCTCAAGTTCAAAGATATTATCCATTGTGGAATTTGAAATTTTGGTACAGTTTTGTCTTTAAAAAATTAAGAAAGAAATATGTATTTAAATTATTATTGATCATAATTCTTAAATGATATGATAATATTGCACGTACCTTAATATAAACAAATAGTATTATAACTTTAAAAATAACACAATTTAATCTTGGAATAAAAACATAACCGATGAATTGCAAATAATGGGAAAAACCCAAATGTGATAATAATTTTACAATTACAAAATAATGAAATGTTATATCTTTGTAAAGTTAAATTATGCAAATAAAAATTAAATGATAATTTTAATTACAACACAAACAGATTAATAATTTGGATGACTTTACATGCATATATATGTGTGTGGGTATTTAAGAAGCCAAGTGGCAAAATATGTTTAGTTTGTTAGTGGGCATGGACACAATGCAAGTATCCCACTTTCTCAACTTTCACGTTTCCTCAAAATTTGACCATTTACTTCCCACTCATTTCGCCTCTTCTCTCTCTTTATCGTTTTTCTCTATCATTCATGTACATTTTTTTATTTATTATCATTTCTTTGCTTAAATCTAATTTTCCACAACTTAAGACATTTGATGCTAATTTCACAATTTTCATTCCATTTTTCTTTTTTGTAATGGTAAGAAACTTTGTTCATGATCATCCACATCTTTGGATCCAATACATTCACATACAAGGCTAGTGGAAGTTATTTCAGATTTCAACCTTCAAAATACATCTTTTTTTTTTGTTTTCTTTTCATTTCAAATTTTCACCCACAATATTACAATTTTGATGAAAGATCAAAGCACAAAGTTTACCTATCTATGGAGATTTTGACGCCATTGTTATCGCTCGAGCTTTGCCTTTGGCCATTTCCTCACAAGTTCTCTCAGATGGAATGGCAGAACCTGCTAGTTATTGGAGTCTTGAACGTGATGTTGACCAAGTTAGTTTCACCTAAATTTCTTTAAGATTTGTTCTTTTTCTTCTTTTCAATGGAAATTATTTAAAAACTTTTGTGTTTATGTTTCAATAAGCCACATAATTAATTGATGTATCATTTTATTAAGGATTATCTTTGCTTCAATGCATCCATCACTAATGAGGATTTACATGTTTTTTTTTTTTAAATTTTACAAAGATACTCGTTACTTTGAAGAAAGGAACTCAATTGATAAAGTGCAGTCGAAAGACGAAGCCAAAAGTTCGTTCATTCAAACTTTCTTTGGTGAGATTTTTGTATTAAATTAAATTTAGATATAGTATTATAAATATGATTATTCTTATTTGTAAAGTGAAGCTGTGTATGATGATTTTGATATCTCTAAATAATTTCATATCTAGTGAAATTAACAGGATGAGAAAACGTTGATTTGGATTTCTCATAAGAAGGAAAGGAATTTGAAATTATCTTCAGTTTCTCAAATTATCTCTGGACAAAGAACTGTAAGTAATAATAATCTTCAATTTCATAGATTATCATGGTACTATGAATGTTGTGACATTTGTGTTCGTGTTAACAATCTTTTAAACATCGCTCGTTTAATTATGTGATAACTTCTTTGTAGGCTGTTTTTAGAAGATATTTGCAACCAGAAAAGAATTATATTTCATTTTCACTTGTTTATAATAATGGGGCACGAACACTTGATTTGGTCAGAAAAAAACTAACACTGCATTCTAATTTTTCAATTTTATGTCAAATTTTAATAAAATGATTATATTATTTTTATTTATTTATAGATATGCAAGGACAAAGATGAGACAGAGACATGGTTTAGAGGCCTTAAGACATTAATTTCTTCAGAAAAGTTAAATAGAAGCGTTGGAAGTGAATTTTTTTATGTGAGTTTTAACATGAAAATGTTCAATCATGATTTTTTTTCCTTAATTACCTATTATTTGTGATATTATAGAATAAATTATAAGTATATTTTTTACTACATTTACATTATTTAACTTTTATTTTTTACAAAATCAGTGATTTCTCTAATTAAAGGTGCATTAAAAATGATAATGAAATGTTTTTAACACAAATTAAAAGTTCTTACAAATTTTAAAAAATTATGTATAAATGCATTTCAAGAAGCAATGTTAATGTAGTTCACTTTATATTGTATACTTTATGTTTTCTTCTTTTTCAATAACTATTATTTATGTATTTTCAACTAGAGACTAATTTTTTTTAATTCTCAAGTTTTAAGCAAGGTAGTAATTATGTGAATTTAAATGTTGATTTTATTTTATTTTCCATTTATTTATTTTCATATGCATTCAAATGTAGACTATGATCGACTTCATTAATCTCTAAGAAAAGTATGAAATGTGTGATAACTTTACAAGAATATACCATTTTATTAATCATGTTTATTTCATTCACTAATAATTTGTGATTGTTAAATATTACAACTTATATTACTTGATAACAATGATGCTTGTTAACAATTATTTGAGAAAAAATATACTTTGAAAATAATTTAATGATAGTATATATGATAAGTTTATAATTAAAATTATTAAAATCTAATTAGATTTGAATTAAAATTATTAAAAAATATCAGTTTATTAAATTTAGAATGAATATATTCATTGTACTTTATAAAAGTATGAGTATATTTTATTCAAACGACTTTCGCATTAAATTATTTTTACAATATAGTCTAAAAACACATTGTTTTTCACTTATTTGATTAATTCATAAATTTAGTCTTCATATTTTAAATATAGACATTTGCTTGTTTTAGAAAGTGTGAAATTTTTATTGTAATAGTTTTTATTTAATCCTTGAGTGAGTATATGCTATATTTTACTTCAATTGAGTCCTACAACTAATATGTTTTCTTAATATATCATTATAAAATGATTCAGTTAATCAAAATATAAGAAATAATAGGAAATATAAAAAAAAAAAGTGAGTTGAACCAAAATTAAAGGTTGTTTGAAACACGGGAACCAATATTGTCTATATTTTAAAATTTGATGTACCAAAATTTGTAGATAGAGAAAAATACAATGACCAAAATTTTATTTAAACCATATTTATACTGTAAATTAAAAAAAAAAACATTAAAACTTGAACGAAGTAAAGATTTATCTAGTAAGTTAAAAAATACATAAGTGATGTATTAGGCTTAAAATAGTTTATGCAACAAACAAGGCAAGACAAAACATCTTTTTAGGATAACATGTTTGATAAATTATAAAAAATTAAGTATCAATACATGACAAATTAATGATTGAATTTTAAATAAATAAGCATGAACTAAATAATTGTTCTTTTAAGAGTTTATTAATTTTATTTTATATATAGTAACATGAATGCATTAAACTTTTTTGGACTAAGAAGTGAAAATAAAAGAGTGAAAAAGGAAAAAAGAAAGTGAAAATTTGAATTTTGTTTAAGATAAAGTAAAAAATAGAAAGAAATAAGGGAGAGTTATTCATTTCTGTTCATTATTCATTGATTCTTTCTTTCTTTCGTCTCTTAATCCATGGAAAGGATAAAGGTTAAGTGAAATGTGTGTGTTTTCTGGACCTGATTCAGATCAAACTTCTCTACTTGTTTCATGTAATAATAATTTTTCATAGTTGGCGAGGGTGTTAATTAGGTAGTTGTGAAGTTTGAACAGGATGGTGTTAATGTAATCCGAAATGGTCATCCTTTTGCTGCAACACTACAATATGCTATAAGCTTTGCTGGTAACAATGTCCCTTTTGATTTTGATACTCATAAATGTTCATTGAATTTGGTAAGAACAGATGTGGGGTTAGAGCGTGCTAATATGCAACCAAGAACAAGTATTGGAGATGGTTTTCGTATCAGTGTGTCAAGTACACCCAGTGTTTCAAGTTCCGGATCAGGACCAGATGACATAGAATCACTCGGTGATGTTTATGTATGGGGAGAGGTTTGGGCAGATGGGGCTTCGCATGATGCTTTCGGTCCTCAACCCCCTTCTACAACAGATGTTTTGATTCCCAAACCATTGGAGTCAAGTGTTGTTCTTGATGTTCAACAGATTGCATCAGGAATGCGACACATTGCTTTAGTAACAAGACAAGGAGAGGTTTTTACGTGGGGAGAAGAATCTGGGGGGAGACTTGGTCATGGAACTGACAGAGATTTTGTTCGTCCTCATCTTGTTGAGTTTCTGGCAGTTACCAACATGGATTTTGTTGCTTGTGGAGAGAATCATACATGCGGTGTGTCTACTTCTGATGATCTTTTCTCATGGGGTGATGGTACATATAATGTTGGACTTCTCGGACATGGAACTGATGTTAGCCATTGGATACCGAAGAAGGTTAGTGGTCCTCTTGAAGGGCTTCAAGTTATATCTATATCATGTGGCACATGGCATTCAGCATTAGCAACTTCTAATGGAAAACTCTTTACCTTTGGTGATGGAACATTTGGTGTGTTGGGTCATGGAAATAGACAGAGTGTATCGTATCCAAAAGAGGTGCAATTGTTGAGTGGATTGAAAACTATTAAGGTTTCATGTGGAGTATGGCATACTGCAGCCATTGTAGAGGTTACTTTTCAGTCTGGTTCGAATGTTTTATCCAGAAAGCTTTTCACTTGGGGAGATGGTGACAAATATCGTTTGGGACATGGAAATAAGGAAACATACCTTCAACCAACCTGTGTCTCTACACTTATCGAATACAACTTTCATCAAATAGCTTGTGGGCACACTATGACTGTTGCGCTCACTACATCTGGTCATGTGTTCACCATGGGAAACACTGAAAATGGCCAATTGGGAAATCCTTTAGCTGATGGAAAAGTACCTATCCTGGTACAAGATAAATTAGTGGGTGAATTTGTTGAGGAAATATCATGTGGGTCACATCATGTTGCAGCTTTAACATCAAGAAGTGAACTATATACATGGGGGAAAGGTGCTAATGGAAGATTGGGACATGGAGACATAGAAGATAGAAAGTCTCCAACATTAGTGGAATCCTTGAAAGATAGACATGTGAAGAATATTTCTTGTGGCTCAAACTTTACATCTTGCATATGCATTCACAAATGGGTCTCTGGAGTTGATCAATCTATTTGCACTGGTTGTAGACAACCATTTGGTTTCACTAGAAAGAGACACAATTGTTATAATTGTGGATTAGTGCATTGTCATGGTTGCAGTTCAAGAAAAGTTCTAAAAGCAGCATTGGCTCCAACACCAGGAAAACCACATCGTGTGTGTGACTCTTGTTATAATAAACTCAAAGCTGTTGAGGCATGTGCTAGTGCAAATCTCAATAGAAAAATTACTGCTACTACTTCTGCACCTCGCAGTTCCATGGATTCCAGGGAAAGATTTGGCACTGGAGAGATTAAGTCTTCAAGACTTATTCTGCCTCCAATCACAGAACCAGTAAAATATCATCAAATATTGGCTAATAAGCTGGGAAACAAATATGATTATCCTTCCATGTGTCCATCTTCACAGATTCAACCACTACTACAATTGAATGAGATTACATTTTCAAATTCAATGAGTCCCTCTCAAAACGTTATGAGGTCTGCTATATCTTCTAATCCACCACCAATTTCACCTGCAAGACCATCATCTCCTCATACAAGAAGGCCAAGCTCACCACGTTCTCGAACAGGATTTTCTAGAAGTCTCATTGAAAGTTTGAGGAAGTCAAATGAACTTCTAAATCAAGAAGTTTCAGTGCTGCAAAACCAGGTAAATTTACTACACTGTCTTTCAATATTACTCAAACAATGCATACATCACATCATTAACATGTTTTTATGGATTTCTTTTTCACTCAGCTACGAAGTCTGAAGCAAAAAAGAGGCATGGAAATGGAAAAGCTTCAGAAAAATGTTAGGGAAGCTACTTCCTTGTCTTTAAAGGAATCTTCTAAACATAAAACTACCAAAGAGTTTTTTAAGTCTACCTTAGATCAGGTATGTTTTGTTCTGTATATTCCAAGGTTGTATTTGAACTTGAGGATTTATTCAAGTTTATTTTCATGGCTCCAAATGTTGCCTCGTGATAAATAAACAAATCAACATGAATTTAGAATCATATAGACTTAGTTTATCTGTTTTTCATTTTAACCAGATGAAGGAAATGATGGAGAAGTTGCCACCAGAAGCTTTAGATAATGAAAATTGGAAAACCATACTTACTGGAGCTGAAGATTTTCTGAGAGTTACTTCAGAATCTGAAATGCTAAGTAACACTTCTCAACAACAAAATTATCCTAATAAACTTGACTCATATGATAGTTCTTCTAAATTGCAATACGAAAATAATGAAACTGAAGGAGTTGAATCATCATCACGAGATGAAGGAAATGTTCTTCAAGACAGTAACAACTCATATTTATCAAATAATGAAGCATCAATGTCTTTACAAAACTCTCTAAGAGAACCTTCAAGATCAATGAGAGAAGGAGAAACACAAGTCATTGAACAATTTGAACCTGGTGTATATGTAACATTAACAGTAAAGCCTAATGGTGTCAAGGCTTTCAAACGAGTTAGATTCAGGTACTGTCGTTATTTATTTTTTATGCAGCAAGTTTCAATTTCTTTGTGAACATGCATTGTGGTTATGTTTGAATTCTTATACAACCAGTAACTTCATAAATATAGCAATAGTTTTATCTTTATATGAAAACATGTATATGTATATTTAGTTTCTTTGTGTTCTTGTGAGTAAACTAAGACAATAATTGCATTTATATATGATAATGATTAATAAATACATTGCATGAATGATGAACAAGGTATTAGATTTGCATTCTTAGATAGTTTTCATTCTTAGATATGATCATGTTTACATAAGTTTTTAGTTGATTATGAGAATTCTGTGATGTGACATGATACAGCTTTTTTTACAATTATTCTATCTTCATGTTCTTAATTTTTGAAGATATTTATACATATTTTTTATGTAGTAAACGAAGGTTCCGTGAACGTCAAGCAGAAGAATGGTGGAATAAAAACAAAGATAGGGTGCTTAAGAAATATAGTACTTTAGCAGCTACAAAATCTGAAGGTTCTGCGTCATCTAACACACTACCACCACCACCTGCAGAAGAAAATATTGAGGCAATGTCTTCTTAATTCTAAATCCTAGTTTTACTTAGGCATCACTTTAGTTTGATGAAATGATAAATTATAGAAAATACCATTAATGTTTCGTGTGTAGTGAAGAATGTATGTAGGTATATTAATTTAAGAGTTTTGTAGATTGTGAAGTTTGTGTAAATGATGATAAATGAAATGTTTATTCATATTTGAAAAATATACACTAGTCAATATTAAAATAAGTTCAATTTTTAAGGGATGAACTTTCTCACATAAAGTTCAAATATAACAAAATGTGAGTAATAATTCACTTCCATATATCAATGAAAATAAGTTTTCATGTGTAGTGTGGTTAACATCAACAAGTGCTCAAAATTCTGGTAAGAAATCTTAAGTTAGCATGAATTATGTATATACACTCTTTAGAAAGGAAAAAATAAACATCGACTTGCATCAATGATTTTAAAAATTCTATATAATTATTGACTCAAAAGCCTTTCTGAGGTTTGATATTTTTTAGCATTGCAAAATTTTGACATGCCTCTTATTTTTATTACTTGAAACTGCATGTCATTAATATATAAAAAAAAATCTTCATAATAATTTTGGCCATGCCTAGGTAAAATGGTGAAATATAATAAAGAATATTTTTTTAACCAAAGGCTACTCATTACACAAAATATGCAAGAATGACTGAATTCCAAGTCATGAAAACTCAACAAGAATGATAGAAATATTAAATTCACACAAATTTAGAAATTCAATGAAAAACATGCAATAACATAAAACACAACAACAAATGAAAGAATTGCCAAAAAAAAAAAACAATTCTCAACTCCAAAACAATTTATACTTTAATAGATACTTTCCTTAATGTGTGTATGCACTAGGAAAACAAGTGTTAATTAAGAATGATGGGAGAAAACATTTTTATAATGATGGAAAATTTGGATAGATGTTAAAGTTATTTGTAACATCCCGTTTTCATAGTTTTTATACTATTAAACAAAATTAAATTTTAATAATTCAGAAGCAGATGATAACAATAGGCCAGTATAAGGTAACGATACAGTCATCCTCAAAATAACTATGCATATACTGTCTATTCATACAGTCTATACTAAACAAAAGGGTTACAAAACACCCTAAGCATCTAAGAGGAACAACAGATAACCACTCTTGCTGGAAACGTCCAAAAACTCACTCAACTCCTGTCCAGGATGTTAGTGTGTATAAATATAATTGATTATGTCTTTAATAGATTATTCTATACATGTAACACCTAGCTGTTAGGGATTCTCAATTACTCCATGTAAATAGGAAATCTCCTATAATCCCTCCCCCT